>Ga0316207_10002787_pt1 | contig 17296 bp, 15 predicted proteins | sample 6weekpyrite_MG_FD_204943 | JGI IMG/M metagenome (GOLD analysis project Ga0316207, IMG submission 204943) | Microbial mat bacterial communities from mineral coupon in-situ incubated in ocean water Damariscotta River, Maine, United States -... | ecosystem: Environmental > Aquatic > Marine >...
CCCGAAGCCGGTGGCTAGATAGTCGGCGAAATCGGAATGAATGGGAAAGACGCGGGTCTTGTCTTCCTTGTCCACGTCGTTGGGCGAGACATGGAGTTCGCGCTGCCCGAATTCGGCGGTGGCCGCGCCAAGCCAGTGTATCGCGGTCATCGCGGTAAAGGGATCGTTGATCCCCGGCGACAGCGCGCGAAGCGCGATCTCGACCAGCTCGTCGATAAGGAACCGCAAATCCTGCTGCGGGGTCCGCAGGCCCGATAGCGCAAAGCAGTCGCGCACGGCCTCTGCCTCTTCCTCTCCGGCCTCTGCCCCGCAAAGCCGGGCCAGCGGCACATGAGGGTGCACGAAATCGCCGGCTTCCTGGCACAGGACGATGTGGGCGTCATGCTCACGCGCGAAGTCTTCGAGGCCGGAGAAGTCGATGACTTCGATATAGCCGGTGCCGCCAGCGCTGATTTCGGCCCCGTGGGGGCGATCGACCTTGGGGGCAGAGCCGCCTTCGCGGGGGAAGCGGTCCTTCACTTGTTCGATCAACCTGCGCCCGATCCCCTCCAGCACGAGATTGATGCGGATCGAGGACGGGATATGGTTGAGGAAGTAGACCAGCACGGCGATAGAAACCAGCATCAGCCCCGTCGCGGTCAAAAGCGACAATTGCGGCACGAAGCCGGGCACATCGCTGGCCATCGCGCCTTTCAGCGTGGTTGCCTGTTCGTTTTCATGGCGCACCACGCGCAGGATCATGATCGCGTAGAGAAACGTGCCGATAAACGTGGCGAGCGATAGCTGGTTGCCCCGGTCTTCCATGAAATTGGTAAGCAGGCGCGGACCATAAGTGCCGCTGGCATAGGCGACAGCGGCGATGGTGATGGAAAAGACCGTGGCGGCGACCCCGATCATCGACCCGGCGATGACCTGCAGCATGGTCGTCGCGCCGCCGGGCCGCGCCGGGACAAGCGCGCTGTTCGCCGAAAGCCAGTCCGACGCGCCGTTCCGGTCGAGCCAGATCGTGACGAGCGAGAGGCAAAAGGCGATGACGCAAAACGTCGCCGGCCAGAACCAGTAACTGGCGTTGATACGGTTCCAGAGGGACAGGAGGCGTGCGGTCATCGCGGCACTAACGCGTGGGGGCGAGGTTGGTGCCTGCCCGCGACCGTCACGCCCGGCCCAGGTCGCCCTTGCCGATCGTGCCCGATGCCATTTCGATCATCTTGTCGAGGCTTTGCTTTGCCTTGAGGCGCAGGCCTTCCTCGATCTCGATGCGCGGTTCAAGGTCGCGCAGCGCGATGTAGAGCTTCTCCATCGTGTTGAGCGCCATGTAGGGGCAGATGTTGCAGTTGCAGTTGCCGTCCGCGCCCGGTGCGCCGATGAATGTCTTGTTGGGCAGCGCCTTTTCCATCTGGTGGATGATGTGCGGCTCTGTCGCGACGATCAGCTTGTCGCCTTCCATCGTCTTGGCGAATTGCAGGATACCGCTGGTCGACCCGACGTAATCGGCGTGATCCACGATGTGCGGCGGACATTCCGGGTGCGCGGCAATGGGTGCTTCCGGGTGCTGTTCCTTCAGCTTGAGCAGCTCGGTTTCGCTAAACGCCTCGTGCACGATGCACACGCCCGGCCAGAGCAGCATGTCGCGATTGAATTTACGGTTCAGATAACCGCCAAGATGCCGGTCGGGGCCGAATATGATCGGCTGGTCTTCCGGGATCTGGGCAAGGATGGTTTCCGCGCTTGAGGACGTGACGATCACGTCGGAGAGCGCTTTAACCTCGGTCGAGCAGTTGATGTAGGTCAGCGCGATGTGATCGGGATGCGCTTCGCGGAATGCCTTGAACTTTTCGGGCGGGCAGCTGTCTTCAAGGCTGCACCCGGCATCCAGATCGGGCAGGACGACGATCTTTTCGGGGCTGAGGATCTTGGCCGTGTCGGCCATGAACTTCACGCCGCAAAACGCGATGACATCGGCGTCGGTCGCCGCGGCCTTCTTCGACAGTTCGAGGCTGTCGCCCACGAAGTCGGCAAGATCCTGAAGCTCCGGCTTTTGATAATAGTGCGCGAGGATGACCGCGTTGCGTTCCTTGCGCAGTCGTTCGATTTCCTCGCGAAGGTCGAGGCCGGTGAGGTTTTCGTGCGCGGTCATCAAGCGTTCTCCATTCCTGCGTGAGCAAATGGCCCGCGCAGGCCCAGACTTCAAGCGATTACATGCCGAAACCGGGCGGCAGGAACGCTTCCACCGGTCTTTCGCCGCCCGGCGTTCCGGCGACAATGTATTCGGTAAGCGCCATGCCCCACGGAGAATCGGCGATGAGGTCCGCGGCGATCTGTACGGCGAGGATCGCGGCAATCCCTGCGTACCAGGCCGGGTGCACGCGGCGCATCTTCAGCTTGTCGCGGATCATGCCGATGACGGGAAAGACCAACAGGACCGCGACCATGATGTGCCACGCGTTCGGGATCATGAACGGCAGCGGCAGGATGCGGCCCAGCCCCGGCCCCGTCAGCAGGGCATAGCCGCATATCAAGAGCCGCCGGTGCCACCCGCCTTGCCGCCGGACCTTGAGCGCCCAGAACGTCAGCGCGGCAAAGCACAGGAGATGCGCAGGGTTCGAAAACAGGAACTGGTTCTGCGCAAAGAAGAACGGCCCGCCCGTGCGCTGCATAACGGTGAGCGACAGTGCGATGCCAAGCACGGTCATGACCGGCACCCAGATTACGGCCACCATGCCCAGTTGCCGGTGCACGACGATGTTGCCGCTATCCATCAAATAGGCCTGCGCCGTGAACAAAGCGACCCAGCCGAAAAAGACGACCGCGTGTGCGTGATAGATCCACGGCACGTCGAAGCTGGACCGGCCCAGCGCCAGTTGCAGCGCAAAGCCCGTCACGATCGACGCCGACATGAGCGATGTCAGGATTAAGAAGAAACGCCGTTCGGTCTGCGTCGCCGACGCGGTTGCGAATGTCGATGCCATTGCTTTTACGGTTCCCCCAAAGGTCACTGACCCCGCCGCGATCATAGCGGCAACGGGCCGGGGGGAAAGAGCATGCGTGCAGGCCGGGGCGTTATTCGCCGTTGGCCGATAGGGTCCAGCACTCGTCCGTCATCGTGACTTGCCCGCGCCGGGAAAGGTCGAGCAGGTGGGCCAGCACCGATTGCCCCGCCGCACCGATCAGCCTTTCGTCCAGCCCGACGTACATCTTGCGAACCAGCTGCGGGATGGCATGCGGCCCATCGCCCAGATGGCGCAGGATCTGGCGTTCGCGCTGACGGCGGTGTCCGATCATGCCGCGCACGAGTTGGCGGGGTTTCGTCACCGCAGGTCCGTGCGCAGGATAATAGACCACGTCTTCGCGCGAATAGAGCAGTTCCATCGATGCCATGTAGGCGGCCATGTCGCCATCGGGCGGCGCGACGACCGTGGTCGACCAGCCCATGACGTGATCGCCGGTGAACAGCGCGCCGCTTTCTTTCAGCGCATAGCAAAGATGGTTGGACGTGTGGCCGGGCGTGGCCAGCGCGGTGAGCGTCCAGCCTTCGCCGGAAATGGCTTCCCCGTCCCTCAGCACCCTGTCGGGGGCATAGTCCTGGTCGAAAGGGGCGTCGGCGCGCGGCATGTCGGTTTCAAGCACAAGCGGCGCGCAGCCGATAACGGGCGCGCCGGTTCGCCTGGAAAGCGGGGCCGCGGCGGGCGAATGGTCCCGGTGCGTATGGGTGCAGGCAATGGCGACGACTCGCGCCTCGCCGATTGCGGCGACCAGGGCATCAAGGTGCGCTTCGTCCGCCGGGCCGGGATCGATGACCGCCACTTCGCCTTGCGTGCCGACAAGATAGGTTTGCGTGCCGGTAAATGTAAAAGGCGAAGGATTGGCCGCAAGCACTCGCCGGACCAGCGGTTCAAGCTGCTCGCACTTTTCAAAGGGCGGGGGCGGGGCTGTGTCTTTATCGGGCATGGCTGCATCTTGCATGACGGGGGCTATGGCGCTTTGCCCCCGCCGTGTCGAGTTTGCGGGCGGTCTAGCGCGGTGCGTCCGCCGCGTCTTCGCCGCAGGTGCGGCAGGCCGGATCGCGCGTGATATTGATCGTGCGCATGCCGGGTTTCATCCCGTCGAGCAGGTGCAGCTTGCCCCATTGCGGATCGCCCAGATCGGCCGCGCCGTCCAAAAGGATGCGCATCGCCTGCATCGCGCCCAGCGAGGCGGCCATGCCGACGAATGCGCCCAGCACGCCCTGTTCGGCGCAAGTGTCGCAATCGTCGGCATCGAAAGCATCGCCGACCCAGCAGCGATAGCAGGGCTGGTCCGCGCGGTGGCCGGCGAAATTTGCGACTTGCCCCTGGAATCGACCGACCGCCACGCTGGTCAAGGGCACGCCCCGTGCGACGCAGGCATCGGAGACGGCGAGGCGCGTGGCGAAATTGTCGCTGCCGTCAAGGACGAGGTCCACGCCGTCCAGCAAGGGGGCGATGGTGCCTGCATCGATTCGCATGTCGTGGCCGGTCACGGTGATTTCGGGATCGAATCGCCTGACCCAATTGGCCGCGGCCTCGGCCTTGCGCGTGCCGATGTCGGCGGTTGTAAAGATCGTCTGGCGTTGCAGGTTGCTGGCATCGACCGTGTCGCAGTCGGCAATGGCGATCCGCCCGATCCCCGCGGCGGCAAGGTACTGTAACGCGGGGGAGCCCACGCCGCCCGCGCCGATCAGCAGGATGCTGCCCCCGGCAAGGCGCACCTGACCGGCGCCGCCCATTTCGGGCAGGACGATGTGGCGGGCAAAGCGATCCAGTCGCTCCGGGCTCAGCTTGACGGGGCTCAACATGGGCACGCCTTGCCCTTGGCGCGCGCATCGGGCAAGGGTCCTTGCGCGCTGCAAAGGCGCAAGGGGCGCGATTGCTTGACGATTCGCCTTGCGCCCGCTATGCGGCGCGCTTTCTTGCAGGGGCGTGCCGGCAACGGCATCTCCAGCATGAGTTTTTCCGCACCCGAACCGGCCCTGCCGATGTCTTGCACATGGCACCGGATCGGAACGGGATGCAGTCGAAGCATTTGGATAGTCATTCGCCGCCGGTAGGTGCGGCAGCATAAGGATCGAGCATGGCCAATACGCCGCAAGCCCGCAAGCGCATCCGTCGCAACGAGCGCCGCGAAGAAATCAACGGCAACCGCAAGAGCCGGATTCGCAGCTTCGTGAAGCTGGTCGAATCGGCCATCGAAAGCGGCGACAAGGATGCGGCCAAGACCGCGCTGAGCAATGCGCAGCCCGAAATGGCGCGCGGCGTTGCCCGCGGCGTGATGCACAAGAACACCGCATCGCGTAAGCTTTCGCGTCTTACGAAGCGCGTCGCCGCGCTTTGATGCGGACATGATGATTCGGCCCGCGCCGTCAGCGGGTCGCATCATTCGATGTCAAAAAGGGTCGTCCGGAAACGGGCGGCCCTTTTTGCTGCGCCGCAGCATGGCCCGCCTGATAATGCTGCAATCGCGGTAAAGCATAGGAATTCCCGCGATTCGCATATGACACTTCGTGAAAATGGCTTCTTTTCAGTGGCTTGAATATAGATGGGAGCGTTTCTGCGGCCTTCGCCGAGTCAAGCGCCATTATTTCATTTTATTTACATCACAACCCTTGCCGCGAAGCCTTCCACAATCCTACTAAATGTCTTGTCAGCACGAAGTCATCGCGCTGGCCTATTTATAAATCACGATGCATTCTTCCTGCCGAGGGGGTCGGCGGACGGCGCACGGTTTTTGCCGTTCGTCGATGGGATGAATCGTAGCGGCGGATCGGAGGCAGACCAGCATGACACGAACGGGGGGACTTGGATCGCTCGCGGGGCGGATAGGCAATAATGGCAAGGCGAGCGAAATGATCGAGGAAGAGCGCGAGGCACTGACGGCAGACTGGTCGGATATTTGCACGGGCCTGAAAAAGGACCTCGGACACCAGGTCTTCACGCAGTGGATCCGCCCGATCGAAGTCGGCAATTTCTGCAAGGAGACCGGCACGCTCGATCTGTTCCTGCCGACCGAATTTTCCGCCAACTGGGTCAACGATCGTTTTGCCGATCGTCTCTCGCTGGCCTGGAAGATCGCCCGTAGCGAAGTGCGCAATGTGCGCGTCTCGGTCCACCCGGGCCGGCGCAAGCTGCCCGAACTTCGCGTTGGTCCCGCCGCCGCCAACGATCACATTCCCCAGCAGAACCCCGTCGAGGCAATCACCGAGCTTGGCTCGGCCGGTCTCGATCCTTCCTTGACGTTCGCCACGTTCGTGACGGGCGAGGGCAACGTGCTTGCCTACAACGCGGCGCAGCGCATGGCCGCGACCGAGGCCCCTCAGTTCTCGCCGCTCTATCTCAAGGCCGCGACGGGGCAGGGCAAGACGCACCTGCTTCATGCCATCGGCCACCAGTTTGCCGCGGCAAAACCGGGCAGCCGCATCTTCTACTGCTCTGCCGAACGCTTCATGGTCGAATTCGTCCAGGCGCTTCGCCAGAACCAGATGATCGAATTCAAGGCGCGCCTGCGCGGTTTCGACATGCTGCTGGTCGATGACATCCAGTTCATCATCGGCAAGGCGTCGGCGCAGGAAGAACTGCTCTACACGATCGATGCCCTGCTTCAGGAAGGCAAGCGCCTTGCCTTTGCCGCCGACCGCGCGCCGCAGCAGCTCGACGGGGTGGAACCGCGCCTGCTTTCGCGCCTGTCGATGGGGCTTGTCGCCGACATCCAGCCGGCCGACATCGACCTTCGCCGCAAGATCCTCGAACACCGGCTGACCCGTTTTTCGAGCAACGACGTGCCTGACGACGTGATCGAATTCCTGGCCCGCACCATCAGCCGCAACGTGCGCGAACTGGTCGGCGGCCTGAACAAGCTGATCGCCTATGCCCAGCTCACCGGCCAGCCGGTATCGCTGCAACTGGCCGAAGAACAGCTGACCGACATCCTGTCGGCCAATCGCCGCCGTATCACCATCGACGAGATCCAGCGCACGGTCTGCCAGTTCTATCGGCTCGACCGCAGCGAGATGGCGTCCAAGCGCCGTGCCCGCGCCGTCGTGCGCCCGCGCCAGGTGGCAATGTATCTCGCCAAGGTGCTGACCCCGCGTTCCTACCCCGAAATCGGGCGCAAGTTCGGCGGGCGCGATCATTCGACCGTGATTCACGCGGTCCGCCTGATCGAGGATTTGCGCACCCGTGATGCCGACATGGACGGCGACGTGCGCTCGCTCCTGCGTCAGCTGGAAAGCTGAGCCCTACCGGGCATCACACTTGATACCCATATCGAGCCGCGATGCCCGAACTTCCCGAAGTCGAAACCACCGTTCGCGGTCTTGCCCGTTATCTTGAGGGTGAGACCGTGGCGCGCGTGTCGCTGAACCGGCCAGACCTGCGCCGTCCGTTCCCGCCAGAACTTGTCCAGATGATGACGGGGGCGAAAGTCACGCGGCTGGGCCGGCGGGCGAAATACGGCCTTGTCGATCTCGACCGCGGGCAGACGATGATCTTCCATTTGGGGATGAGCGGGCGCTGGCGCATCGATCCCGAAGAGATGGGTAAGCACGACCATCTCGTTCTGGAGACAAAGGCCGGGCATGTCCTTGCGCTTAACGATGCGCGGCGCTTCGGTTCGGTGGACTTGTGGGCGACGGATGATCTCGAAACTTTCGGACCCTTTTCGAACATGGGGCCCGAACCGCTGGGCGCGGATCTCGATGCACGCCATCTTGCCGATGCCTTTGCCGGGCGCGTTTCGCCGATAAAGGTCCTGCTGCTCGACCAGCGGATCGTGGCGGGTCTGGGCAATATCTACGTGTGCGAGGCGCTGCACCGCGCAGGTATCCGGCCCGACAAGGCGGCAGGAAAGGTCAGCTATGCCAAGCTCAAGCTGCTGGTCCCCGCGATCCGCGAGGTCCTGCTCGAATCGATTGCGGCGGGCGGTTCCTCGATGCGCGACTATGCGAAGCCGGACGGCGAGCTGGGCTATTTCGCCGCCCAGTGGCAAGTCTATGGCCGCGAGGGCGAACCGTGCCACTGCGGCGGCACGGTAGAGCGCATCGTGCAGGGCGGGCGCTCCACCTTCTTTTGCCGCAGATGCCAGCGATAGGACGCAGGAACCGGCACGCTGCCCACAAGTTGCTTTTCTCGAAGGCCATCCGGCCCTAGAGGCTTGTCATATGAATGAACCCGGCAATTCGTCCGCTACCGTTTCCTTCGGTTACGAGGATATCGACCCCGGCGAGAAGGCCCGCCGCGTCGGCGATGTCTTTTCGTCCGTGGCGCGCAAGTACGACGTGATGAACGATGCGATGTCGGGGGGCATGCACCGTTTGTGGAAGGACCGCTTCGTGCGCCGGGTGAAACCGCGGCCCGGGGAACAGATCCTCGACATGGCGGGCGGCACGGGCGACATCGCCTTTCGCATGGAGGCCAAGGGCGCGGTCGTCACCGTTTCCGACATCAATCAGGACATGCTGGACGTCGGCCTTGAACGGGCCGTGGCGCGCGGGATCGACACGCTGGTCTGGTCGCGCCAGAACGCGGAAGAGCTGGCTTTTGCGGACCGCAGTTTCGATGCCTATACGATCGCGTTCGGCATCCGCAACGTGACCCACATCGACAAGGCGCTGGACGAGGCATATCGCGTCCTGCGCCATGGCGGGCGCTTCTTCTGCCTTGAATTTTCCACCACGCAGTGGCCCGGCTTCAAGGAAATCTACGACGCCTATTCGCACAAGCTGGTGCCGAAAATCGGCGCGAAGATCGCGGGTGATCCCGAATCGTATCGCTACCTGATCGAATCGATCCGCCGCTTTCCCGCGATGCCGCAGTTTGAACAGATGATCCGGGATGCCGGGTTCACCCAGACAAAGGTAGAGCCGATCATGGGCGGGCTTGTCGCGATCCACTCGGGCTGGAAGGTCTGATCGCGATTCCATGACCCGTCATTCCACGCATATCCTCCGCCTGCTCAAGTGGGGCCGCATTCTCGCGCGGCACGGCGCGCTGCGCCCGATCGAACAGCATCCCGAAACGCCGGAACAGGTGCGCCGCCTGTGCAAGCTGGCGCGGTTCGGCACGGTGCAGCCGAAAGAACCGGATTTCGCCGGGGCCTTTCGCGCGATCGGCCCGGCTGCGATCAAGCTGGGCCAGACACTGGCAACGCGCCCCGACATCGTGGGCGAGGATGCGGCGCGCAATCTCCTGTCGCTTCAGGATTCGCTCCCGCCGGTGGACTTCGAGCATATTGCAAAGTCCATCGAGGGCAGTTTCGAACGGCCTCTCAGCCACCTTTACGCCGAGATCGACCCCGTGCCGGTCGGCGCGGCATCCATCGCGCAGGTCCACAAGGCGGTCACGACCGAGGGCGCGACCGTCGCGGTCAAGGTCCTGCGCCCGGGTATCCGCGAACAGTTTGCGCGCGACATCGAAACATACGAATGGGCCGCCGCGCATCTGGAAGGGATGGGCGGAGAGGCGAAGCGGCTGCGCCCGCGCCTTGTCATCGCGAATTTCAAGCGGTGGACCCTGCGCGAACTCGACCTTCGGCGCGAGGCGGCCTCCGCCTCCGAGCTGAGCGAGGCGATGCACGCGGTGCCGGGATATTGCATTCCCGGCGTGGATTGGGACCGGACCAACGGGCGCGTGCTGACCATCGAATGGATCGACGGGCTCAAGATCTCCGATCGCAAGGCGCTGATCGAGGCGGGGCACGATTTGCCGTCGCTGGCGCAGCGGCTGGTTCTCGCGTTCCTGCGCCAGGCGATCAGCGCGGGTTTCTTCCATGCAGACATGCATCAGGGAAACCTGTTCGTTCGCGCCAATGGCGAGATCGTGGCCATCGATTTCGGCATCATGGGCCGCATCGACCGCCGCGCACGGGCATGGCTGGCCGAGATTCTCTATGGTCTCACCACCGGCAATTATCGACGCGTGGCCGAAATCCATTTCGAGGCGCAATACGTGCCCAGCTATCACAACGTAGAGGAGTTCGCGACCGCGCTTCGCGCCGTGGGCGAACCGATGCGCGGCAAGCCGGTGAGCGAGCTTTCCGTGGGCCAGATGCTTGACGGGCTGTTCGCCATCACCCGCGATTTCGACATGCAGACGCAGCCGCACCTGCTGCTGCTGCAAAAGACGATGGTCATGGTCGAAGGGATCGCAACCCAGCTCGACCCCTCGATCAACTTGTGGGACACGGCCGCTCCTTATGTGAAAGAGTGGATCCGGGACGAGCTTGGCCCCGAAGCGGCGATTGCCGACAGGGTCCGCACCGATTTCGAAACGATGCTGCGCATCCCCGATCTGGTGCGCCGGATAGAGGACCGCTTCCCGCCCAAGGGCGGCGCGCCCGAACCGCCGCCGCTGACCGATATCGAACTCATCTGGGATCGCCGCGAAAAGAAGGGCGAGCCGTTCCTGCCCTATCTCCTTACCGCGCTGCTGGGTGCCGGCGCGGTCTATGGGGCGATGCTTGCCGGCTGGATCGGCTGACGCATTGCCGGGCGGGGGAATATTCGCGGACCGGCCCTTGCACGCTCTTGCGCCCGGCGCGGCGCGGTATGCGCTTGCCTTGCTGCTCGTCCTCTCGCTTCTCGCGGCCGTCCTTGTGCCGGGCCAGCAGGTCGCATCGGACCGCACGCGCGAATTGCAATCGGCACAAGGCGCCGCCAACGTCGAAGATCAAGGCGACATGGCGCTTTATCGCCGGGTGGCAGCGCGCGTGGCGCAAGGTGAAAACTACTACGCCGCCGCCACGGACGAGAACCGCCGCGCCAACTATCCGACGAAGCCTTTCGTCACGATCCGCCTGCCCACGCTGACCTTGCTGACCGTTTGGCTGGGCGAAAGCGGGATGCGAATGGGGCTCATCGCGCTATTGCTTGCCAACGCGGCATTGCTGCCGATGGCGCTGGCCCGCGGCGGACAGGCGCTGGGCGTGGGCGCCGCCACTTTGGCGGGCGGAGCGGCGGTCATGGCCGCCGATGCCTATCTCATGCACGAAATGTGGGCCGGCGCACTGCTCACGTTGTCCTTCGCCTTGTGGCGCGCGCACCGGTGGTGGCCCGCGATTATTCCGGCGGTACTGGCGCTGACGATCCGCGAAACCGCCTTGCCGTTCGTCCTGCTATGGGGCGCGTTTGCGACTTATCGCGGCAACTGGCGAGAAGCGCTGGCCATTGCGATGGTGGTCGTGGGGTTCGGCTTCGGGATTGTAGACCATGCCTCTGCCGTGTCGGGCGCATGGCTTGCGGGGGACAAGTCCGGGCAGGGATGGGCAGGGCTTCTGGGGCCCGCGCCATTCCTTCAGGGGGTGCATATGCTCACCGTGCTTGTCGTCCTGCCTGCATGGGTGGCCGGACCGGTCGCCGTTCTCGCGCTGTTCGGCTTTGCCGCGCGCGGCGGACGGGCCGGTTGGTTCGCCCTTCTCTATGCGATCGGCGTCATGGCGATGCTCGCGCTCTTCGCCCGCGCCGAGAACTGGTACTGGACCGCGCTTGTCCTGCCGCTCCTTCTGGCGGGGCTGGCGCTTGCGCCGATGGGGCTGGCCGATCTCATCGCGCCCTTGCGGGCAGCGCATGGGTCGGGCAGGAACCGGGACGATGGATAGTCACAGCATAAGGCGCGTCCTGCTTATCGTGGGCGGGGGCATCGCGGCGTACAAGTCGTGCGAACTTGTGCGCCTGATCCGCAAGGATGGCGGCGAGGTGACATGCGTGCTGACACAGGGCGGCGCAAAGTTCGTGACCCCGATGACGCTGGCCGCGCTTAGCGAAAATGCGGTGCACACCACGCTCTGGGATCTCAAGAACGAGGCGGAGATGGGCCACATCCAGCTTAGCCGCGAGGCGGATCTTGTCGTCGTTTGCCCGGCAACCGCGGATCTCTTGGCCAAGATGGCCGCCGGGGTCGCCGACGGGCTGGCAACCACTTTGCTGCTTGCCACGGACAAGCCGGTCCTGGTGGTGCCCGCGATGAACGTGAAGATGTGGCAGCACCCGGCGACGCAGCGTAATGTTGCGCAGCTTCGCGCCGATGGCATTGCGGTAATGGACCCGGACGAAGGGGCGATGGCCTGCGGCGAATTCGGCCCCGGTCGGCTTCCCGATCCCGAAGCGATCATGGCCGCGATCCGCACGTTCGGCAGCGGCGATCCGCTGGCCGGACAGCCCGACTTTGCCGGATCTGCACACCGCAGGCTTTACGGGCGGCATGTTCTTGTAACTGCCGGACCGACCCATGAACCGATCGATCCCGTGCGCTATATCGCCAACCGGTCAAGCGGGAAGCAGGGCTTTGCGATTGCCGCCGCCGCCGCCGCCGCGGGCGCGCGCGTGACATTGGTGGCAGGGCCGGTGCACCTCGATACGCCGCCCGGGGTGGTGCGGATCGATGTCGAATCGGCGCGCGAAATGCTGGCCGCTGCGACATCGGCGCTGCCCGCCGATGTCGCGGTCATGGTGGCTGCCGTTGCCGATTGGCGCGCGGCGGATGCCGCCGGGCACAAGATCAAGAAGGACGGTTCGGGCACGGTCCCGCCGCTTGCCCTGACCGAAAATCCCGACATCCTTGCCACTTTGGCGACAAGCGCGGATCGGCCCCGCCTGCTTGTCGGCTTTGCAGCAGAAACGCAGAACATATTGTCCCACGCCAGCGACAAGCGGACACGCAAGGGTGCGGACTGGATCGTGGCCAATGACGTTTCGGGCAGCGTCATGGGCGGGGACGAGAATACCGTTCACATCGTAACCGCCAGCGGCGCGGAAAGCTGGGATGCCATGCCCAAGGAACAGGTCGCCCGCGCCTTGATCGACAGGATCGCCGATGAAATTGCATGAACCCGTACCGGTGCCGGTAAAACGGCTGGATGGAAACGATGACTTGCCGCTGCCGTCTTATGCCACCGATGGCGCGGCGGGGATGGATATCGTTTCGGCAGAGGAATGTGTCCTGAACCCCGGCGACCGCATGGCCGTGGCAACAGGCATCGCGATGGCGATTCCCGAAGGGTACGAGATACAGGTTCGCCCGCGTTCGGGCATGGCATTGAAGCATGGCATCACGGTGCCCAATACGCCGGGCACGATCGATTCCGATTATCGCGGCGAGCTTAAGGTGATCCTCATCAACCACGGACTCGAACCCTACAAGATCCGGCGCGGCGACCGTATCGCGCAGGCCGTGCTTTGCCCCGTGACGCGGGCGAGCTGGCTTGAAGTGCACGAGCTGGACGATACGCAGCGCGGTGAGGGTGGTTTCGGTTCAACCGGGTTCGGCGCGGCCAGCGTGGCCCCGATCCGCAAGGATTGATGATCAGGTAATATCCGCCAAAAAAGCCCCGGTCGTCCCTCAGATTGATTATGCCTCGGTCTTGGGGGAAGAGGCTGTTGTACGACCGGGCAAGTATGGACAGGCGCGCCCCTGTTTGCAGGGATCTGCCTGTCCGGGGGAAACCGGTCCGGGGAACATCGATCCCGCGAAAATTCCCGTCATTCGGCCGCGAATGGCCGGAACCCCGACGGGGCCCGGCCATCGGCAGGATCAGTCGATCGTCTTGACCTTCTTCTCGCGGTCTTCCGGCGCGATCGAGATGCGCAGCGTTTCGCCCGAGCGTCCGGGGAAATCGGTGAACATCGCGTCGACCAGGTTCGGCACGAGATACTGAAGTCGGTTCGAGCGCGACAGGGCCTCGGCCTTGCCTTCGAACAGGCGTTCGCCATCCACGCGGCGGTCGATCTTCATGTCGATACCGCTGGTATAGACGGTATAGCTGCGCACGTCGGAGCCGGCGTCGAAGAACGGGTCGTACCAGCCATAGCCCCATGCCGAGCGGCGATAGTAGGGGCGATAGAAGCCGTAGCGGGAATAGGGGCCATACCACGGATCGTAAAACGGATCGCGTGTCGCCACGACTTTCTCGCGGCCCTGGTCCACGCCGTAATCGAAACGGACGAGAAGGTCGGCGTCTTCCGGCGTACCTTCGGTATAGCCAAGACCGATCATCTCGGCCTCGACGTAGTCGGCATATTGCGCGAATTCGAGCCCGCCCGCCAGCGCCGGATCGTCGGCGACGACGGCAAACGTCTGACCCGCCGGGGCCGGAAGCTGCGCCTGAAAGCGCGAGACATCGGCCTTGAACGGGGCGGCACATGCGGCAAGTCCGGCCACCAGCAGCGGTGCTGCGGCCAGCTTCATCAAGCGCTTGGCGCTGAACTTCATTGCAAACCCTCCAAAAATCTGGCCGCCCGGCATGGTTCAGGTGCCTTTTGCACACGCAAACCGTTCAACACGGCGACTCGCGCATGGCGGCATTCAATATGCACGCCTTATGCGGCAAAGGCCATGAACCGGATTTGAATATCCGGCTTAACATTTATGCTTTTGGCACGAAATTTGAATGGTTTGCCGCACCACCCCCATTCAGCGCAGCAGGCCAAGCGCCTCGTAAGTCCGCGAGAGCGTGTCGGCCGCGGCGTCGCGCGCCTTTGACGCGCCGGTGGCGAGCAGCCGGTCGAGTTCGGGCGTGTCCTGTTTCAGCTCCACGAACCGCTCGCTGATCGGGCTGAGCGTTTCGACCAGCAGCTCGCCCAGCGCAGGCTTGAACTTGCCGAAACCCTCACCGCCGAATTCGCCAAGGACGTCGGCCACCGTGCGGCCCGACACCGCGGCATAGATCGCGACGAGGTTCTTCGCCTCGGCGCGGTCTTCCAGCCCTTTTGCCTCGGCGGGGAGCGGTTCGGGATCGGTCTTGGCCTTCTTGACCTTCTTCATCACCGTATCGGCATCGTCCGACAGGTTGATGCGGCTCATCTCCGACGGGTCCGACTTGCTCATCTTCGCGGTGCCGTCGCGTAAGGACATGATGCGCGCAGCCTCTGGCGGGATGAAGGGATCGGGCAGGGTAAAGACCGGCGCGTCTTCGGCGCAGAAGTCGTTGTTGAACTTTTGCGCGATGTCGCGGGCCAGTTCGAGGTGCTGCTTCTGATCGTCGCCCACGGGTACGTGGGTCGCCTGGTAAAGCAGGACGTCGGCGGCTTGAAGCACGGGGTACGTGAAAAGCGCGACGCTCGCCCCTTCGCGGTTCTTGCCGGACTTGTCCTTGAACTGGGTCATGCGGTTCAACCAGCCCATGCGCGCCGTGCCGTTCAGCAGCCACTGCAGCTCTGCATGCGCAGGTACCTGCGCCTGGTTGAACAGAACCGACTTTGCCGGATCGACCCCGCAGGCCAGCAGCGCGGCGGCCATTTCGCGCGTGTTCGCGGTCAGCTCTGCCGGGTTGTGCGGCATGGAAATCGCGTGAAGATCGGCGAGGAAGAAAAAGCACTGCCCGCCGCTCTGGCTCACTTCGTCCTGCATCCGCACCCAGTTGCGGATCGCGCCGAGGTAGTTGCCGAGATGGAGGTTGCCGGTGGGCTGGATGCCCGAAACGATACGCATTGCAAGTAATTCCCTGGGTCTTGTTCAGCCTTCGCGGCGGACAAGCCGCTGGATGGTCGATCGGTCGAGCACACGCAAGACCAAAGCGGCCACGGTGAATACCGCGCCGCCCAACAGCATGAGCGCGATGACGGCTGCGGCCCGCTCTGCGGCAGAGCCGGAAAAGTAACCTTCGCCCAGTGGCATCGCGAACCACAGGGCGGCACCCATGATCGCGGCGGCCAGCACGATGCGCGCAATACGACCGGCGACCAGCGGGGTCAGGTGGTAGTGCCCGTGCCTGGCAAGGATCCAGTAGAGCAGCACGGTATTCGTCCACGCACCGCACGATCCCGATATCGCAAGACCAAGCACGCCCATTCGCGGGACGAGGATGAAGTTGAGCCCGACCGTGACGGCCAGTCCGGCTGCGGCGGTAAAGACCGGCGTGCGGGTATCCTTGCGGGCGAAGAAGTTCGGGGTGAGCACCTTGACCAGGACATAAGCGGGCAGGCCGATGACGAGGCCGGAAACCACCGTGCCGGTGACCAGGGCGTCCTCCAGCGTAAAGGCCCCGCCGACATAGAACACGCGGGTAAACGCGCTGCCCGTAACGAACAGTGCGGCAGCGGCAGGCACGGTCAGCAGCATCGCCAGTTCCACCGCGTTCGATTGCAGCCGGAACGCGCCGCCGTGATCGCTGCGCGCAAGGAAACGCGACAGCGCGGGCAGGATCGCGGTCGACAATGCGATGCCGATGATGCCGAGAGGAAGCTGGTTCCACCGGTCCGCCATTGCGAGATAAGTGTAGCTGCCGTCGGGCAGGGTGGAGAGGAAGAACAAGTCGATGAAACGGCTGATCTGATAGACGCCCGCGCCGAAAACGGCCGGCACGACCAGCTTGCCCAGCTCCTTTACCCCGCCCGTGATGCGCGGGCGCGCAAGGCCGATGCGAAAGCCGGCGCGGTGCATCCAGAAGCCAAGCCACAGCAATTGCAGCAGGCCCGAGGTCGACACTGCGACTGCCAGCCAGAAGCCGGTCGCCTGCCGCGTCGCTTCGCTATCGGGTTGCAACGCGCCGTAGGTGAGCGCGGCCAGCAGGCAGATGTTGAGCAGGATCGGCGCGGCGGCCGCGGCGGCAAAGCGCGAAAGGCTGTTCAGAACCGATGCGATCAGCGTCGCAAGGCTCATGAACAAGAGGTAGGGGAACGTGATCCGCGCCATGATGACGGCGAGTGGGAAATTCTGAGGGTCGGCTTCCAGCTCTTCTGTCGCGAAAAGGCCCATGATCCATGGCATCGCGATCAGGAAAATCGCACCGAACGCGATCAGCAGCGGGAGCAGCACCGCCAGCACTTCGTCAGCGAAGCGGCGCGCCTCGCTCATGTCGCCTTCGGCTTTCATCCGCCGGTTGAACAGCGGGACGAAGGCCTGCGCGAACGCCCCTTCGGCAAAAAGGCGGCGGAAGATGTTGGGAAGCTGGAAGGCAAGCTGCCAGGCATCGGCCACGCCGCCCGCGCCCAGCACGCGGGCCAGCATGATATCGCGCACGAAACCGAAAACGCGGCTGACCATGGTCAGCGCGCCGATCGTTCCGACGTTCTTGAGCAGGCTCATGGCCCCCTCGCGGCCTCAGGCCGTCGGCCGGATCAGGCTTCGCCGCCCGGTGTGGAGCCGAAATCGGCAGCCGGGTTCTTGCCTTCGGCCTGGCGTGCCTGAAGCTGCTGAAGGTAGATGCCCTGGAAATCGATGGGATCGAGCAGCATCGGCGGGAAGCCGGTGTCGCGGACCGCGTCGGAAATGACCCGGCGGGCAAAGGGGAAGATGATCCGCGGCGCTTCGGAATAGAGGAACATGTGGCCCTGTTCAGGCTCCACGTTGCGCAT
>Ga0316207_10002788_pt1 | contig 17294 bp, 16 predicted proteins | sample 6weekpyrite_MG_FD_204943 | JGI IMG/M metagenome (GOLD analysis project Ga0316207, IMG submission 204943) | Microbial mat bacterial communities from mineral coupon in-situ incubated in ocean water Damariscotta River, Maine, United States -... | ecosystem: Environmental > Aquatic > Marine >...
ATCACCTAAATAATACACCGCGACAGATTAATATCCTTACAGCACTGGGCGCGCATATTCCAGAATATGCACACGTGCCAATGATTAACGGCACCGATGGCAAAAAACTTTCCAAACGTCGAGATGCGGTGAGCGTAATGCAGTATCGGGATGATGGGTACTTGAAAGAGGCGGTGATTAATTATCTGGTTAGGCTGGGTTGGAGCCATGGTGATCAGGAAGTCTTTAGCCTGGAAGAAATGATTGAAAAGTTCGATATAGATGCGATTAATAAATCATCATCAAGCCTAAGCGTTGAAAAGCTGCAGTGGTTGAATCAGCACTACATGAAGCAGATGACGCCTGAGCAGCTAGCAGGTGAACTTACGTTCTATCTAGAAAAAGCAGAGTTGGATATATCGACAGGTCCCGCGCTGGCAGAGGTAATGGCTGTGTATCAGGAAAGGTGTTCCACTCTTGTAGAGTTAGTAAGTGAAATTCGTTACTTCTATGAAGATTTTGCTGAATACGATGCAAAGCAGGCAAAGAAACAGTTTAAGGGTGGTGCAATTCATGTGCTTGAGGCGCTAAAAAATAAGTATGCTGCATTGGATAACTGGGTAGCGGAAGAAATTCATAAAGTAGTAGAGCAAACTGTTGAAGAGTTAGAGGTTGGTTTTGGAAAGGTAGGCCAGCCATTGCGCTTAGCAGTTACGGGGCATGGGCGATCGCCATCTATTGATGTGACTTTGCAGTTGTTAGGTAAAACTAAAACTCTTGAGCGTTTAGATCAAGCAATTAAATTTATAGGTTGATAAAATTGAGTAAAGTTGTGGAACATGTCCGCTAAATACCTAATAAGTCTCGACTTTATTCCGTAATACTTATAGACTCAGAACCTAAATTTGGGGCTATAGCTCAGCTGGGAGAGCGCAACACTGGCAGTGTTGAGGTCAGCGGTTCGATCCCGCTTAGCTCCACCACTTATCACTATTGAAGTTTAGTTACTATTTCTGGATTTAATGAATCAGTGAAACAATAACAATGGACTTGGGTTTTTATTGTTTCTGCTTGTGTGAAGATGGTCAGGAAAGACTTTAAAAAATAGATAAAATGATGCAAGCAGTTTTTAGGTTTAATCATGTAAATTGGGCTTTGGCTGACCAGGCAATGGTGAGTGGAGTCAACTTTCTTACGAGTGTTCTTGTTGCAAGATTTCTAGGTATAGAAGAGTTTGGGCTATTCTCTCTTATTTGGGTTGCTGTGCTTTTTTTTAGTAGCTTTCAAATGTCAATAATTGTGTCGCCAATGATGTCTATTGCGCCAAAGCAAGATGATAAGAACTTATCCTTTTATTACGGTTCTGTATTTGCTCAACAGCTAATTTTTTCTGTTTTATCGGTTGTTAGTATTGTTGTTGGTGTAGAGTTTGGTCGGTATTTTTTTCCTGAATGGAATATTGGTGAATTGCTTCTCCCTTTAGTAGTGGTTACTTTTTTCTTTCAGTTGCAGGATTTTCTAAGACGGCTTTTTTTTGTTCAAGGTAGGCAGGTAGCAGCATTTGTTAATGACGCTATCAGTTATTTGATGCAGCTTATACTGCTTATATATATAAATACTCTAGGTTTGTTAAATACAGAGCTTGTGTTGTGGGTGATAGCTATCACTTCATTAATAGCTGTTTTTATTGGTTTTATAGTATGTGATAAAATTAACATTTCCTATGATATGTTTATTGATACAGCTAAGCGGCATTGGAATGTCTCAAAATGGTTAACAGGTTCTGCTCTTCTGCAGTGGTTATCGGGTAATCTATTTATTGTGGTTGCGGCTAGTTTGTTGGGCGTGGTTGCAATTGGAGCATTAAAAGCAGCTCAAAGTATTATGGGAATTACTCATATTTTATTTCAGGGATTGGAAAATATTGTGCCAATTACAGCTAGTCATTATTTGCATGAGTCAGGTAAGCGTTCAATGGCGGGATATCTTGGAAAGGTGACGATATGGGGAGGGGGAGCAACGTTGGTATTAGCTCTGCTAGTTAGTGCGTTTCCAGGTCATTTATTAATGGTTGTTTTTGGTGATGAGTATCAAGATTATGGTTACGTCCTTAGGTGGTATGCACTGATTTATCTGATAGCATTTATTGCGCTTCCGTTGAGAATGGGGCTACGTTCTATGGAGAAAACTTACCCTCTTTTCATTGCGTATGCATTAATGGCATTTTTTTCTATTCTATCTGCTAAGTGGCTAGTGCAAGCATTCGGTTTGCATGGTGTGCTAATAGGCCTGCTTATGACAGGCGTTATTTTTTTTGCGACGCTCTCTTTTTTTATAAAGAGAATTTATAATAATTACATAGAAAATTAAAGTTCTTAAGTGATTTAAAAGTTGGGAGTAAAAATGAAGGTTGTAATTCTTGCTGGTGGTTTTGGGACTCGTATTTCCGAAGAGACAGCGACTATACCTAAACCAATGGTGGAAGTGGGTGGGCACCCAATTTTATCTCACATAATGAGAATTTATTCTCATTATGGATTTAATGAATTCGTTCTTCCACTTGGGTATAAAGGTAATGTGATCAAAGACTATTTTGTGAATTTTCATCCAGCGAATAGTGATATAAGTGTCAATTTATCCAATGGCGAAATTGATTATCATAGTACTCATGATTTTGAATGGAACGTTCGGATGGTGGATACGGGTTTGCATACTATGACAGGAGGTAGAGTAAGTCGTCTTCGCCCGCTTCTAGAACAAGATACTTTTATGCTAACTTATGGAGATGGGGTATCAGATGTAAACATATCTGAACTTTTGGATTTTCACCGAAGTCATGGGAAACTGGTTACTATGACTGCAGTAAGGCCTCCTGCACGATTTGGAACAATGACATTTGATGGTAATAATGTAACCGAGTTTAAAGAGAAACCCCAAACTGGTGAAGGCTGGATTAATGGTGGTTTCTTTGTGTGTGAACCGGGTATTTTTGATTATCTGGTTGATGGTGATGAAACGGTTCTTGAAACGACACCACTGGAAAACTTAGCCAAAGATGGTGAGTTAGTGGCCTATAAGCATGATGGCTTCTGGAAGTGTATGGATACGCTTAGGGACAAAACACAATTATGCGCACTATGGGATGAGAAAATGGCGCCTTGGAAAAAGTGGTGAGTAAAGTGTTTCATGATGTGTATAAAGGAAAAAAAGTAATTGTAACTGGTCACACTGGCTTTAAAGGTACGTGGCTTTCTGCATGGTTACTTAGCTTAGGTGCAGATGTTGTTGGTATTTCCAATGATATACCGACAACCCCCTCTATGTTTGTAGAGTTAGAAATGGAAAAAAGAGTTACGCACTATGTTGCTGATATTCGTAATTTAGATGAAATTAAGATAATTGTTGAAAAAGAACAGCCAGATTTTATTTTTCATCTTGCTGCACAGGCGATAGTGTCAGTTTCCTATACAGACCCAGTTGAAACGATTTCAACTAATGTGATTGGGACAATGAATGTGCTCGAGTCTTTGCGTGGTCTTAAGAATAAATGCTGTGCAATAATGATAACTAGCGACAAGTGCTATGACAATGTTGAATGGGTTTGGGGTTATCGGGAAACTGACGCACTTGGTGGAAAAGATGTCTATAGTGGTTCGAAAGGTGCGGCTGAACTAGTAATAAAGTCGTATATTCATTCGTTTTTTCAAAAAGAGGATTCAAGTATTTACATTGGAATCAGTCGTGCAGGTAATGTCATCGGCGGTGGTGACTGGGCGAAAGATCGAATAGTAGTTGATTGCATGCAAGCATGGAGTGAAGGGGAAACAGTTGAAATTCGTAGTCCAAATGCTACTCGACCTTGGCAGCATGTTCTTGAACCATTGAGTGGATACCTAACACAAGGAATGGTTCTAAGCCAAAGTGATGAATTGCATGGAGAGGCGTTTAATTTTGGGCCACGAGCTGAACAAAATCATACAGTTAAGGAATTGTTAGCAGACTTGAGTGAATACTGGGATTTTAATAGCAAGGATGATGCATATAAAGTGATTGATAATATACCGTTCTATGAGGCCGGTTTACTTAAGCTGAACTGTGATAAAGCATTATATCATTTAGGTTGGGAAGCAAATTTAGCGTATGACGATACAATTCAATTTGTGAGTGAGTGGTATTACAAGTTTTATAAAGAAAATGTTAATTTATATGAGTTTACATTAAACCAAATAGAAAAGTATGAAACAAAAGCGAAAGACAAACACTATACCTGGACGATTAAGTGATTGAGGGTGTATTAGTAACTCCTCTGAAGAGAATTGGTCATCCTAAAGGTGATCTTTTTCATGTCATGAAAAAAAGTAGTATTGGATACAATGGGTTTGGAGAGGCATATATATCCACGATTCTAAAAGATGAAATCAAAGGCTGGAAAAAGCATCATGTTATGACTTTAAATTTAGTTGTGCCTCAAGGTGCAGTTAAAGTTGTTATTTTTGATGAGCGTGACGATAGCGCAACTAAAGGTGAATATCAGGAAATAGTACTTTCAGTTGAAAATTATTCTCGGCTTACAATTCCACCAAATTTATGGGTTGCTTTTCAAGGCGCTTCGGTCGGTGTCAATATGCTTTTAAATATTGCAAATATTGAGCATGATCCAGACGAGTCATCTGATTTTGATTTAAATGAGTTACCTTATTCATGGGGTCCTAATCATTAAATCTTTCTTAAATATCATATGTGTTTAATGGTAATGATTATGAATCAATTTAGTGATAAGAAAGTGCTTGTTATTGGTGGTGAAGGATTTATTGGTCAGCATTTAGTGTCGAAGTTAAATGATTTTCATGCAGAAGTTATTAGTTTGGGAGTTAAAACCCGAGTAGATACTATAGCAAAAGAATATTTGGCAGTAGATATACGAGATAAAAATAAGCTTGAAAAAATATTGAAACATTATGACTTCGATTATGTGTTTAATCTTGGTGGGTATATAGAGCACTCGCCATATTCAGAACATGGTAGGGATGTAATGGATGTGCATTATGTCGGCCTATTAAATTTATTGGGTCAAATTAATAGTTCAAAATTAAAGTGTTTTGTTCACATAGGGAGTAGTGATGAATATGGCGGCGCTCCATCGCCTCAAAATGAAGCTCTACGAGAAGCTGCTATATCACCATATTCTGCGGCAAAAGTTGCAGGAACACATCTTATTCAGGCATTAGCTAGATCTGAGGGATTCCCAGGAGTTGTTGTTCGTCCATTTTTAACGTATGGACCAGGGCAAGATATATCCCGATTTATTCCTCAAGTGATTAGTGGTTGTTTAAATAATACCTCCTTCCCTGTTTCGGAAGGTGAACAACTACGCGATTTTTGTTATGTAGATGATGTTGTTCAAGGTATGTTGCTTGCGGCTTCAACGAAGGCAGCGTTTGGCGAAGTCATTAATATAGCTTCAGGAATACCAGTCTCCGTGCGAAGTGTCATAGAAGCTGTGAAGAATATTATTGGCAAAGGGGAGCCTATATGGGGTGCAGTGAAATATAGGCCAGGTGAGAATATGAGACTTTATGCCGATATAGATAAAGCAAAAAAAATTCTTAAATGGCAAGCAAAAATATCATTAAAAGACGGCTTAATAAAAACAGCTAATTATTATAAAAGTTTACAGGTTTATTAATTATGGAATTAACGGTTGTAATGTCAGTTTATAATGGCGAGGCTCATTTGCAGGAAGCTGTTGAAAGTATTCTCAATCAAACCTTTAGGGAATTTAAATTTTTTATCGTCAACAATGGTTCTAATGATGGTACGGCTGATATTTTAAAAAAATATCAGCTGTTGGATGAGCGAATTGAAGTCATAACTAATCCTATCACCTTAACTTATGTAGAAGGTAGAATGTTAGCTATCAAAAAAGTTGAAACTGAATGGATGGCATTAATGGATGCTGATGACATTAGTGAACCAACTCGTCTTGAGAAACAGGTTAACTTGATAAAAGAATATGATGGAAACCTAGGAGCAGTAGGTACATGGGCTAAGTACATAAATGCTAATGGAGAGAAGTTGGGGAGTATGATGATGGAGCCAACTAGCGACCAGCAGTTTAATAGAATGTATAGTGATAATGAGGCGATAGTACTTATTGATCCAAGCTCTATTATTCATCGCCCGACCTTTAATCAAGTGGGTGGGTATAGAGAAATATGTGTTCCTGCAGCAGATTTAGACTTATGGTATCGGATATCTGAGCAGGGTAAAACATTATTGGTTTTGCCCGAATTTTTATTCCAATATAGAGTTCACGGGGCCTCTGATTCTGTTAGAAAAACTTTATTACAGCGTAAAAAAACTCATTTTATTAATTATAATATGAGGTTACGCCGTTCTGGTAGTGACGAAATCACATGGGATGAATATCTATGTGATGTTTGGAGTAAGCCTTCTTATAGATTGCCAAAATTAAAAAATGATTGGGCAATGACTTTATATAAGCGAGCAGGTCTTTTATATGGCGAAAAGAAGTATTATCAATTTTTGTGGAATTTAGTAAAGGCGGCTTTTTTGAATCCGAGGTTTGTTATAAAAAGATTGCTATCGCAAAAGCAAAAAATACGGTGTTAATAAGTGGGTGATAATGAAAAACACGAAGTAAATAGTAATAGCAGGGAAGAAAATACTGTTGTTGATTTGGTAGCTCAACTTGAGAGTAAAAGCATACAGTATGCTATTGCAAGGAACTATGAGGATTACCCTAGTTTTGGTCACGATCTTGATCTTTTTGTTCATCATATAGATACGGCACAAATTACGGAAATTTCAATTAAGCTTGCTTGTGTATATGGGTGGGATTATGTAACTTGTTGTAATTGGGATATATGGTTCCATAAAAAACATAGTGTCAAACAAATTCGCTTCTATAAATTAACCGATTTCACATATTTACAAGTTGATTTGATTCATTTGTTTCCTCTTTATGGGCTAGCCTTAATGGGTGAAAGTGAAATACTTATTGATCGAGAGAAGGATTTAGATGGGAAGTTTTATAAAATATCAAAATCTAAGGAAAATTTAATTAGAGTTTTCCAGATTTTTAGTTTGTTAGGTAATAATGCAAATTCTGCTAAGGTGGCTCGATATTCAAAAAGACTAGTTGACTATGTTTTAGGAAATGGAAGCGGTGGCTTGTTGAAGGAGGGAGAAAAACTGGGTGTAGGGAGCGCTTTTCTACAAGTCGTAAATTTATACAATAGTGGGGATTTGAAAAAGTTTAAGAATAGAATGTTAATTATTAAATTAAAGCTGTTAATGATTAAGGTTTTAAAGGAGCCATTTTTATCTATAGCTTTAATAGTAAAAAGAATCGCTTTTTACATCGGTACTTTCTTTGTTCCAATTCAAGGGTGTCATATATGTATATATCTTGGAGATATACATAAGAGTGTTGTGTTTTCAGCGCTGAAAACATTAAAAGAAAAAGACTATATTACTAACTGGCTGGTAAGAGATAGTAATGCTCCTTATTTCAATAAAAAAGAGCACAAAATTATGGAAATAGGTGGAGTGTTAATTCAGTGGTTAGACAAGCCAAAAAAATCTTGTGTGGATCTTTGTAAGGTCGTTGAGGATGAGGAAGTTCTAGATATTTTGAAATATAATATTATATTTCGTCACTCGGTAATTTATAACAAAAATGAATAATAAAGCTAAATATAAACAAAGTTTGTGGTTGGCTTTTCTTGGGCCTGATGGTAGTGGGAAGAGCAGTGTAATAGAGGGGGTTAAAGAACGGTTAAATCCAGAAACGTTTACAGCTGTAGAGGTTATTCATTTAAGGCCTCATATTGGTTTAAATAACATGCAAAAGAAAAATTTTTCTGTTGTAGCCGATAATCCTCATGGAGAAAAATGTCGTAGTCAATTTAGCTCAATTATCAAAATAATGTACTTTTTTTTTGATTATACATTGGGGTACTTTATAAAAATTAAGCCGTTGTTAAAAAACAATACCTTGGTTATATTTGATCGTTATTATTACGATTTGCTGGTAGATCCAAAGCGCTATCGTTATGGTGGTTTAATGTGGTTTGCTCGTCTAATTGGGCGATTCATTCCAAGGCCGAATTTAGTCATACTCCTGAATGCTTCGGCAAAAACTATTCAATCACGCAAACAAGAGGTATCAGCAGAAGAAACTGCACGCCAAACTGGCGCCTATATAAATCTCGCAAATAACATGAAAAATGCAATCATTATCGATGCCGAGCAGCCAATAGAGAAAGTCGTTGATGATGTAAATAATGCTATATCAAATTATATGATTTGCAGAATGGAGCGTAGGCTTGGGAAGTAAGGCAAGCAAGGAAACTATCAGAGGAATGCTTCCGGCTAGCATACAAGTTTCTGATGCTAGCGATGCTAAGGTAGACGAGCGATTTTGGGTATTGTCGGGGAGTAATGTTCCACGGTGGATAATTCCTCAAGATACACGGCATGGTTCCCATGTGTTTCGATGTTGGAAACCATACGGTTTAATTTCTCAAGTAAAGTGGAGAATATTGTATGCGTTTTACCGTATTGGTTTGTTAGGGTGGATTCCTGGTGTCACAAGCGTAGGGATTTCTGGTTTTGCGAGTGAACAAAGTAAGTATTTAAGTGTGGGTTGTGAAAGTACATACGTACCTAGCTTTTATATTGGCACCATCGGGATAACTCAGAAAATTGTTGTATCATTTATTGACCCGCATATAAATGAAGTGATTTCAGTAGTGAAAATCCCGTTAGGTGGTGGCGCTTCAGCCAATATTATTCATGAGTACAGTGTGTTGAGTGCTCTTGAAAAAAGCAGTTTTAAGCTTTCGCCAACTCCATATTCAATAGATTTAGCATTAGGCTGCTCAAGTCAGGAAGCTATACGAGGAGGGTTAGTTGGTCGGATTTACTCAGATGAGCTAAATGTATTCTTAAGTAGGTTGCTAACTAAAAATAAGGTTTCTATTAGAGATAAGGCACGAGTGTTATCTAAAAAAATTCAAGAATTAGATGGATGTGTCAATGATGAATTGTTAATTTTACTTGGGGTGTTAAGTGACTTGCAAGATACCACGCAACTGCCAGCATATTATGTTCATGGTGATTTTGTACCGTGGAATATTATTGAGACAGGAGGTGGAGTCATTGCAGTGGATTGGGAAATGTCTGATTTATACGGCTTGCCCCTATATGACTTTTATTATTTTCACTTTCAACAAGAATATCTATTTAAGTGTTTTAAAAAGGTACCAAAACCTTATGGTGATTTAATTTTAGGGTTATCGAATCATATTATTAATGATCTAAGGAGGTATACGCTTGTTGCAATGGCTTATGAATATTTAAATGTTGGTCGTAATGTGTCATTTTTTATAAAAAAATTAAAGGCTGAAGAGTGTTGAAAAATTCTAGTGTATGTGTGATTTGTGGAGAAGACGGGAGTTCATGGGGTGATGCTGATTCGGGTTTTTTAAAGTGTACTCATTGCGGTGCTGTTTATCGTAGTGAAATGCCATCAGACTCAGAGCTGGAAAAAATGTATTCAGATTACTACTCGCAGAGTAATCTGAATGGATCGAGCACCCATATGCTTTCTAATGACATTAGTATACAGAACCATGCGAGCTATATTGCAAAAATAGCTAAACCAAATTCTAGAATTCTGGATTTTGGTTCTGGTACTGGCGAGCTGGTGTCCACGCTTTCCAATAAGGGTTTTGATGTTGATGGAATAGAGTATTCTAAAAATGCAATTATTGAAGCTAATCACAAATATGGTATTAAACTTAAGTCGTCAATAGATGATTTAGATAGAAGTGGTGAAGGCTATGATGTGATTTTAGTTGTTGAAGTTATTGAGCATTTATGTGACCCAGTTAAGTTAATGTCATCACTAATTACACATTTAAAACCAGGGGGAATTATATATTTGACAACGCCAAATCTTTTTGGGTTGAAGGCTAGAATTCATAAATCAAACTGGATTGAGGCTGTTAAGCCTTTTCATTTAATACTATTTAACTTTAATGTATTATCTTCTGTCTTGAAAAAATCTGGTTATGGTGATGTTCGTAATTTGAGATTTTCTCCGTTAACCGTTTCATCACCAGCTAAAATCATTTTTCATCGAGTTTTACAGTCTATTGGCCTGTATGGTGGCCTTCGAGTAATTGCCAGAAAGCCTTCGAGATAATGAAAGTACTTTTATCAGCCTATGCCTGTGAACCTAATCGTGGGTCTGAGCCTGGTGTTGGATGGCATTGGGCACTTGAACTTGCTAGCTTGGGGCATGATGTATGGGTGATTACAAGGGAGTCTAATAAAAAAAATATTGAAGAAGCTATGGTTGGTTACAAAAACATAGACAATTTAAATTTTTTATATTTCGAATTACCTACTTGGGCAAAGTGGTGGAAAAAAGGATCGAGAGGAATTCGCCTTTATTATCTATTATGGCAAGTTGGTGCCTATTGTGCTGCAAAGGAAGCGCATAGTCAGTTACAGTTTGACAGGATTCACCACGTTACTTTTGTCAGTGTTAGGCAGCCTAGCTTTATGGGGAGTTTTGGAGTTCCTTTTATTTTTGGTCCTGTTGGTGGTGGTGAGAGTGCTCCATTGCAGTTAAGGATAGGTTATGGTTTACGTGGCTTGTTACTAGACGGTATTAGAGATGTTGCCAATTTTATTGTGAAGCTTGATCCTTTTATGTGGTACACCTTTTATAAGGCTGAATTAATTTATGTTACTTCAGAGCAAACAAGAGATTTAATTCCTTTACGATTTAGAAATAAAACGCGTGTACAGCTTGCAATTGGATATGAAGAAACAAATAAAAACACTTATGCTCGTAGTGATAGCTCCAATACCTTTCGGGTTTTGTATGTAGGTAATTTTCTCTATTTGAAAGGTATGCATCTAGGGCTAGAAGCTTTCGCTATATTATGTAAGCAAGTTCCGAATGCTGTACTTACTATGGTTGGCCATGGGCCAGAAGAAAAAAAATGGAAAGAGTTAGTTGAAAAACTAGGTATTGCTCATTGTGTGGAATGGGTTTCGTGGGTTGATCAAAATGAACTGGCTAGAATATATAAACAGCACGATGTTTTTCTGTTTCCAAGTCTGCACGATTCAGGTGGAATGGTTGTACTAGAAGCAATGGCTTCAGGTTTGCCCGTAGTTTGTCTAGAGTTGGGTGGGCCAGGTGTTATTGTTGATAAGTCATGTGGGGAAGTTATAAATGTTAAAGGGAATAATCAAAATATGGTAATCGATGATATTGCTGCAGCGCTGCTTCGATTACAAGAAAGCTCTTCACTGCAAAATGAGTTAAGTGAAGGTGCATTAGATAGAGTTAAATATTTCGGTTGGAAAAATTTAGTAAAGTGTATTTATAATACAAATGTGAGAATTTAAGAAACATGATTTACATGCGAAATAATTTTCTTTTATTTGTTATTGCGTTATATCTAATACTAAATTATGGCTTCATGCAAGTGCGTATACCACCAGTCGATGGTGGGGGCATACCAATTGGTGAATTTGTTTTAATAATTTCATTACTAACAGTTAAGTATTCAACTCTTTTGCCTCGGTTATCATCTATTGTATTTATAGTGCCATTCCTTCTTTGGTGGCTTTATGGATTAACATATTCTTTGTTATCTATTCCTGAGTATGGCATGTGGGCCCTGAGAGATGCTAGCCAGGTAATTGAGTCATTATTTATACTTGTAGGTTTTGCTGTAGTCTCAAGGCCATTTATGTGGGATAAAGTTTTTAAATGGCTAGCATATATTTTAATTGTTGTATGCATATACTCATTAGGTTATCCATACTTACATATTTTGCAAGAGTATTCACCAAAAGTAGGGTCTGGTGCAGGTGTTGATGTAGCAATTTTTTTTAATTATACCAATACACCGACTATGTTATTAATGGCTGCATCTTATCTTCTTGTTTTTTATTCAGATAACAATAAATCCAGACTTTACTTTCTCTTGGCAGTAACCCTAATTGCATATGCAATACTGTCATTTCAGTCTCGTACTGTGTATTTACAAGTTATTGGCCTTTTTTTCTTGTTTATGATTTATAGAAGAAGGTTGCTTGGGAAAGGTGTATTAGGTTTGATGCTGATTGTTGTTTTGTTAATGATTATGCCATTGATAGGTATACAGTTTTCGGGGAGGTTAAATCAGGAAGTATCACTGGAATTTATATTTAATCATTTTGCTGCAATTGGAGGTGTTGAGTCCGAAGGTTTGGAAGGAGCTGCTAGTGGTGTTGGTCAAAGAATTGGATGGTGGTTAAATTTATATGACCGTTGGCTAGAAAATGGGAAAACATTTTTGTTTGGTTTAGGGTATGGTTTTCCATTAATAGATTTTGGTATCGCACATGGAATAGCTGTGCGTGAGCCACATAACTCTTATATTTCCATATTGGCACGTGGTGGTCTGTTTGGTGCGGTATTGTGGGTCTGGATGCATCTTCAGCTTATAAAGGTTTGGAGGCTCTCTTACCTTAGTTCTAAACGAAGCCATAATCGTGAAAGCCAGAATAGGCTTTTAATTTTGATGGTATATTTTGTATTAGTGTGGATCTTTGCAATTGGTGAAGATGCATTTGAAAAGCCGTTTATTGCTATACCCTACTATTTTTTTTGGGGAATAATATTGCGTTTTTACTACAATTCTAAAAAACAAGTTTTTAAGTATCGGCGATAAAAATATGCGTATATTGTTTGTTCATAATGCTTATCAGCAAATCGGGGGTGAAGATGCTGTTGTGCAGAAAGAGGTAGAGCTTTTAAAGCATAACGGAAGTGATGTCTATTTATTGCGCCTCAGTAATGATAATATAAATGGTTTTTTTTCTCGTTTAAAGACTGCTTTAGATGTTAAGTACTCGTATTCATCAAGAGAACTACTGCATAGAGAAATCAGGCGTTACCAGCCAGATGTAGTACATGTTCATAATTTCTTCCCCTTATTGTCTCCATCAATATACGATGCTTGTACAGATAATTCGGTTCCGGTTGTTCAAACTTTACATAACTATAGAACTATATGCCCTGGCGCGCTATTGATGCGAAATGGAAATATATGTGAGAAATGTATAAACGGTTCACCCTACAATGCGGTTTTATATTCATGTTACCGTGATTCAATGTTAGGTAGTTTAATTGTTTCTCATATGGTGGCTTATCATCGAAATCATAGTACATGGCAGGAAAAAGTTGACCGATTTATAGTGTTAACTGAGTTTGCTAGGCAGAAATTTATTCAGGCTAATTTCCCCTCTAATAAAATAGCTATTAAGCCAAATTTTACTAATTGCGAAGTAAGTGAAGCAAAGTTTTTTGATGAAAACAAATTTAAAGCGTTATTTGTTGGGCGGTTAAGTCATGAGAAAGGTGTCTCTACTTTATTAAGCGCGTGGAAAAAAATATCATTACCTTTACTCATAATTGGTGATGGGCCTTTACTTGAAAATGTTAAAAATTCTGGTTTAGATACCGTTATTGCGTCTGGTCTATTGTCATCAAGTGAAGTTAGTATAAAAATGTCAAAAGCAAGCTTTCTTATCATGCCGTCAGAATGGTACGAAGGTTTTCCAATGGTTTTGGTTGAAGCGTTTTCTCATGGGCTGCCTGTTATTGCATCGCGATTGGGTGGAATGGCCGAAATTGTTGAAGATGGAGTGACTGGATTACACTTTGAGGCGGGTAATTCTGATGATTTGGCTGATAAGGTATTGTGGTTGCAAAATCACCCGGAGGAATGTAAAGAAATGGGGGATAATGCCCGAAGAGCCTATCAAGAAAAGTACACTTCTGAAATCAACAACAAATTACTAATGCAAATATACCAAGAAGTTATTGATGAGAAAAAGTAAATCAATTTTGGGGATGCGTGTTGATGTTAGCTCGCTTCCATCAGCAGTTTCAATACTAGATGATTTTGTGAGACAAGGAATTGGGCGTTATGTTTGTGTCTCGAATGTTCATATGTGTATGGAAAGCTTTGATGATATTAATTTTCGCGAGTTAGTTAATGCATCTGATTTAGTTGTACCCGATGGCAAACCACTTGTTTGGGCTCAGAGCCTGTTGGGTGTAAAAGATGCTAACCAAGTTAGAGGAATGGATTTGATGCTTACCCTGTGTGAGCATGCTGCAAAGGAAGGGTTTCCAATTGGGCTATACGGTGCCACATCAGTCATTCTTTCTAAACTTGAAAAAAATCTGCAAGATCGGTTTATGGGAATTCAAATTGCTAGTGTAATAGCACCTCCTTTTAGAGCGTTAACAGCTCAAGAGAACGATCAGTATATTAATCAAATAACAGACGCGGGTGTTCGTATACTATTTGTAGGGATCGGTTGCCCAAAACAAGAGCGTTGGATGGCTGAAAACAAGTCAAATCTTAATTGTGTGATGTTGGGAGTTGGGGCTGCCTTTGATTTTATCGCTGGACAGAAGCATCATGCTCCTGACTGGATGCAGGCTATCGGGCTAGAGTGGCTTTTTAGATTATTATGTGAACCCAGACGGTTATGGAAACGTTATATGAAGCAAAATCCTCGCTTTGTGTGGTATTTCTTGAAGCAGCTGCTTAGTGAAAAAATCAAATCTAAAAAATGACTTTTGAATGGCTGTTAATAAAAAGAGAGTGTTACTGTTTTACTAAAACGGGTTTATTGATGTTCCTGTTTTTACTAAGTGTATCTTTTATAGTAGTAATTATGTGGCTCCCATTGTTCTATGCGGTTAATGAGCCCTTAGATAATGCGGATATACTCGTAGTTGAAGGTTGGCTTGATGATAGGCAATTAATAGAGGCTATGGTGATATTCGATAAATCTGAGTATCAAGTACTTATAACTACGGGCACTGTACTTAATCAGGGTTATTACCTCTCTGAGTATAAGGACTGGGCTACATTAGCAAAATCAAGTCTACTAGCTATGGGTATGCCAGATGATCAATTGATCTCTGTGCCGGCAGTATCCGTTTCACAGGAAAGAACGCTTAATTCTGCAAAAGCATTGTCCAAATATTTGGATTCGACGGAATATCGATCTCTAAATATAGTGTCTAGTGGCATGCACGCTAGGCGTACCTGGAGTGTGTTTCAGTCTGTTTTAGGTAATAAATATAAAGTAGGTGTAATATCACTAGATGACCGATCATATGATATTGATGCCTGGTGGAAAAGCAGTAAAGGAGTACGTGATTTCATAAGTGAGTCGATTAAGTTATCATATGACATTATTGTGTTGTAAATTAGAGTTTTTCTTTTGTAATAAGTCAACGTTATATTAATAACGTATGTATTAGAGTCAATTAGCAAATTAATCTATTGACTTATCTGTACAAAATAAATGGATTAAATTAATCGTGTTTGGCAAATCAGTATTCAAGGGTTATTCTGGCTTTATCAATATATTTTCAAGAATATTCGACCCATTTGTTGTTGTTTTAGCTGCTATAGCCGCTTATGTTGCTAGGTTCTCGTTCGATGATATGCCTATGCCTGCAAATTATCATCCTCTTATACTATTCTCTGTTTTATGTGTAGTCATCGTCTTCCCTGTCTTCAATATGTATAACTCCTGGCGTGGTCAAAGTCTAGCCAGGCAGACGAGGGCGATTATTCTTGCCTGGCTCACCGTTATTCTTTTTATGATAGTTATATTGTTTGGTCTTAAAATGTCAGCCGACATTTCACGTCTCTGGCTTGCTTGGTGGATGGGACTAGGGTTGGTTTTTTTGTTGGTTTTTCGGTTGAGTATTTTTGGTTATTTGAAATACAGACGAAGTAGAGGTCGGAATTTTCGCCAGATAGTGATTATTGGTGCAGGTGAACTAGGGGAGAAACTCATCGCTCAAACGCATGCATCTCCATGGGCTGGATTTAAAATAACCGGCATGTTTGATGATGATGAAAAGCGCCATGGTTTGACATTGCTGGGACATAAAATTTTAGGTGATCTATCGCTTGTGGCCACATATGTTGAGCGTCATGAAATTGATGAAGTTTGGATTGCTTTGCCTTTACGCGCAGAGCAGCGTGTTAAAGACTTATTGTATTCTCTAAGACACCAAACGGTTAATATTAAATTAATTCCCGATATATTTGGCTTTTCTTTGCTCAATCATTCAATGACTGAAGTGGTGGGTTTGCCTGCAGTTAATTTATCTGATACGCCTATGGGTGGAAGTAATTCGCTGATAAAGGCAATTGAAGATCGATTGTTGGGTTTGTTGATTTGTATTCTCATTACTCCCTTAATTCTATTAATATCTGTCGCTATTAAAATGACTTCAAAGGGGCCAGTGATTTTTAAACAGAAGCGCCATGGCTGGGATGGGCGAATTATTAAAATCTATAAATTTAGAACGATGAAGATGCACAGTGGGTTTGATGGTGAAATTACTCAAGCTTGTAAGGGGGATAGTCGTGTAACTCCATTAGGTTTATTTTTGCGCAGGACTAGTTTGGATGAGCTGCCTCAGTTTTTAAATGTGCTACAAGGTAGAATGTCTATTGTTGGGCCGCGACCTCATGCGGTTGAGCATAATGAGCAATATAAAGACCAAGTTAATCAATACATGCTTCGGCATATGGTTAAGCCAGGGATAACTGGCTGGGCGCAAGTTAATGGTTTACGTGGTGAGACTGATACATTGGATAAGATGAAAAATCGTGTTGAATATGATCTTTTTTATATTGAAAACTGGTCTTTATGGTTTGATTTGAAGATTATATTTTTGACGATTTTTAAAGGTTTTATCAATAAAAATGCATATTGAATAGTTGATTGTGTTTTTCTGGTTGTTTTCATCTTTCTCTTTAATTGCGTAATAGTTAATTAATTGCTTGGCAATGATTGGGGTTTTAACTTAGCAGTGATTTATTGGTTATGAGGATAAGATTAGGCGTTAGTGCTTTGTTTGAGTGTATTATTACTGGTTAAGGTCTCTCTTAGAACTTATCCCTCTTTTTTAAGGGAAGAGTAGAGTTGCTTATCAGTCTTTATTCTCAGTAGGGGGGGGCTGCTCCCCTCTTAGAAAAAGAGGGGATTTGTTATTTGGGTTATGTGATGATATTCTAAATCGCTATTATGGTTTTTTTCTAAATGCATGAAACACTATCTTTCGCGATTCCCTTCTGATTTTTCTTCTTTTTTTGTAAATATTTCACTTGTTTTGTATCCAGTTTCTGTTCTGCTCGTGCCAAAAGTGAATGGTCTGATTTTTGTTTTGTTTT
>Ga0316207_10002789_pt1 | contig 17292 bp, 13 predicted proteins | sample 6weekpyrite_MG_FD_204943 | JGI IMG/M metagenome (GOLD analysis project Ga0316207, IMG submission 204943) | Microbial mat bacterial communities from mineral coupon in-situ incubated in ocean water Damariscotta River, Maine, United States -... | ecosystem: Environmental > Aquatic > Marine >...
TACTGTCATTGCCCACAATGATAAAACGAGGCTATGATCCACGTATTGCCTGCGGCACTATCTGTGCATCTGGAACACTTGGGCAAATTATTCCCCCTTCAATCGTACTGGTTTTGTTAGGTGATGTGCTTTCCTCTGCGTATCAACAGGCTCAACTGGAAATGGGCATATTCAGTCCTGAAACTCTTTCGGTCGGTGACCTGTTTATTGGTGCGCTTATCCCTGGTTTATTACTGGTGTTTCTATATATAAGTTACCTGCTCTTTGTCTCAAATATAAAACCTGAAGCGATGCCCGCCTTGCCCAAGAATGAATTGCAGGACCGAAGCCAGTTAAAAAAACAGGTGATAGTTGAACTGCTACCCCCATTGTTTTTAATACTAATGGTATTAGGCTCAATTATTGCGGGACTGGCTACACCAACAGAAGCTGCGGCAGTAGGTGCAGTTGGAGCAATGGTTCTTGCCTGGAAACATCATCAGTTTGAATTGGCAACTTTACGTGAAGTAATGCAGGAAACAACTCGTATTAGTAGCATGGTCTTTATGATATTAATTGGTGCTTCTATATTTTCACTGGTATTTAGAGGGTTTGAAGGAGATGAGCTAATACAGGCGTATCTAAGTGATTTACCTGGTGGAACCTATGGTGCACTCTTTCTGGTGATGCTGGTGATGTTTTTGTTGGGCTTTGTGCTCGATTTTATAGAGATTACTTTTGTTGTTATTCCAATCGTTGGTCCTGTTCTTTTAGCGATGGGTATAGATCCAATATGGCTCGGTATTTTAATTGCAATTAATTTACAAACGTCATTTCTGACGCCACCCTTTGGTTTTTCTTTATTTTATTTAAGAGGTGTTGCACCCGCTGAGATATTTACAAAGGATATATATAAAGGGGTGATACCCTTTATTTTAATTCAACTCCTGGTTATGGCGATGATAGCCTGGTGGCCGCAATTAGCAACCTGGTTGCCAGCTTTGCTTGACAGTTCTTTATAGATAGCCTTTACTAGATGTGATAGTGACAGGGTTTTATAATTTTCTATGAAAACAATAGCCAGTAGATTAACTAACATATCCGTTTTTATAATTATGACGTTTATTACTAATGCATGTGATAGTGATGAAGGTGATGTGGGTAGAGTAGTGGTAGGTCGCTCAAACGTTTTGTTTTCTCTTAATGAATTACAGTATCAGGACCCATATGTTGTACAGGTTACTGATATTGATGGCTCAGCCATTGCAAATGTGAGTGTCACCGTTAGCCTGAAAAATATATCATATAATAAAGGTGTATATCAGAGAACTGATTCTGGCTGGGTTAGTATTATAACAGCCACATGCACAGCTGAAGATATTAATAACAATGGTTTTATAGAACCAGGTGAAGATATAAATAATAACGAGAGATTAGATCCAACAAATGCGGCGACTATTACCGCGCACCCCAAACTTGAGCCCACATTTCAGTCAGGCACTAACTTGATTGTGACAGATGAATCAGGGTTCGGCTACTTTTCTATTACCTACCCAAAATCTGAATCTCTCTGGTCAAGAGTAGAAGTTAAAGTTAATGCAAGTATCAAAGGCACCGAACAGGATGCTTTTTTTACACAAACTTTATTGGTCCTGGAAGACGATATTTCCGATGAATCAGTTGATCCTCCCGGTGGCGTATTAAGTTCGTATGGACAATCCACAGATTGTATAAATGAAAATTGACAGCTTAACTTAATTCTACTGTAAATAAATAATTATTCCTGCCTTGATTTTAAATAAGCTAATTCAGAAATATCACTCCATTTTTTAACTTGATCTCGATAAGATTTAAATGATTTAAAAACTTTTCTGGTTAATTTATCAGTAGTTGCAATTTCACTAATTACTTCATCAGAGAGATTGCGTAGTGTAGACAAAACTTGATCAGGCAATTTTAGCACTTTAACATTATGTTTGTTTACCAATACATCTAAAGCGCGTTGATTTCTGGTAGTGTACTCACTTAACATATCCTGGTTAACAGTTTTACAGGCATTAGAAACAATTAGCTGTAAATCATCAGGCAGGTCTTCCAGTGCCTGTTTGTTAATTAAGGCTTCTAATGTTGTGCCTGGCTCATGCCATCCAGGATAATAATAAAATTTTGCCGCCTTGTATAAGCCAAACGCTAAATCATTATAAGGGCCAACCCATTCTGTTGCGTCGATTGCACCTGTTTTAAGAGATGTAAAAATTTCTCCACCGGGTAAACTAACTGGAGTGCCGCCTGCACGTTTCAATACTTCACCCCCTAAACCAGGAATGCGCATTTTTAAACCCTTAAGATCATGTATTGATTTAATCTCCTTATTAAACCAGCCGGCCATCTGTACCCCCGTATTACCAGCTGCCGCAGGTAATAAACCAAATGATTCATATGCTTCGCGCCATAGTTCCATACCACCACCGTGATATAGCCAGCCATTCATTTCCTGTGCAGTTAAACCGAAAGGAACCGCAGCAAAAAACTGGGATGCCTGTGTTTTGCCTTTCCAGTAGTAAGCTGCACCGTGACCCATTTGGGCAGTGCCTCGGGAAACACTATCAAAAACTTCAAAAGGAGGAACTAATTCATTTGCCCCATAAACTTTAACCTTTAAACGACCACCTGACATTTGGGTGATTAATTTAGCGAGATTGTTCGCACCTGTACCAAGGCCTGGAAAGTTTTTAGGCCAGGTTGTTACCATTTTCCATTTAATTGTCGATTTGGCCTGAGCTACCCCAGTAGTTAATGAGGCCGAAGTAAGGATGCCGGTTGAAGCGGCAGATTTTATAAAGTGTCTTCTTTTCATAATAATCAATTCAGGTTAAGGTTTTTTAAATTAGTAAACTGAGTATGTATTGTACTGTAAGTAATATAAATGGTTTAAAGCTTTTATTTTATAGTTCGATTAATGTATTTAGTTACTCCCTCAGCAGTTAGTGGTTGAGAGAATAAAAATCCTTGCATGTGATGGATATTAAGACTGTTAAGATAATCACGAGCTTCCTGTGTTTCTATGCCTTCAGCAATAATTTGAATATCCTGTGATTTGCATAGAGAGACCAAGCCTGAAAGCAGGTTTTGTGCTTCTTGAGATTCATGAGTTTTAGATATAAAAGCAGGGTCAATTTTAACTTCAGATATCCTGCAGTGTAATAAACTGTTTAACGATGAGTTTTCAGATCCAAAGTCATCAATACAAATGTGAAAGTTATTACTTTGAATTTCCTGTAAAATAGAACGCTGGGTATCGGTAATAGTAATAAAATATTTTTCTGAAAACTCCAGCCCAATTCTGTCATAGCTAATGTTGTAATGATCGCATTTACTAATTAATATTTCAGGTAATTCTAAATCAATTTGAGACAGGGAAATATTTAATGATAACCTGGGAATTGGTAGATCAAGATCCAGCCAGGAACGATATTGCTGCAAAGCAAGATCAATTACTTTTGTTCCAATGGCACCTATAAAACCAGATTTTTCAGCACCTGGTAAAAACTTATCAGGTAATAAGCAGCCCTGTTGGGAGTTATTCCATCTTACCAGTGCTTCTACTGAACTTATTGTATTTGTAATAGTATCAATTTGAGGCAAGAATGATAAAAAGAATTCGTTTTTACGTAATGCCTGGTGAAGATCGGCTTCTATTTTTAGCCACATTTTTGCATTATGATTCATACTTTTACTGGTCAACTCAAAGTGACTTCCATCATGGCTTTGGGCTTTAGTTAGTGCAGTGTGTGCACGGTCTATTAGATTTTTTGCCTGATTTCCATCGTCTGGATAAATACTGATACCCATGGCAACATTTAGCTCAATGGTATTGACAGATGTTTGATAAGCTTCAGATAAAGTAGATAAAAGTTTCTGTGCAACTATACCCATTTGCTGTATGTCACTCAGGTCCTCGATAAGTACGGCAAAATCATCAGAGGAGAAATGACTGATTGTATCGCTGTTTCTAGTATTGTACTTGAGACGTTTAGAAATGGCCTTTAATAGTTGGTCGCCAAGGTCATAACTATACCTGGCATTAATCTTAGAAAAGTTTTTAAAATCCAGGAGTATAATACCCAGTCTATTTTTATTTCTCTGTGCGCGATCGATTGCATTTTGTAGGCGGTCTTCGAAGAGAGATTTATTGGGTAATTCTGTCAATTCTACAAAATGGATTTTATTTTCCTGTTCTATAATATGTTTATGTCTTGGAGAAAGCATTACAACATAACTCGATACACTGGTGTTCTCATTGCGAATACTATTAATACTGGCACTTAATGCTCGACTTTCACCATCTTTCAAACGGTGCCAGATTTCACCCTTCCATTGACCTATATCTTCTATAGACTGGAGAACATTTGAATTTAGTAATCTAGATTCCTTTGAAGCAAGAATGATCTCTGGTGATTGATTCTGTATTTCAGATTGCTGGTAACCGGTAATTTGAGTGAAAGCATAGTTCACTGAAACCACCTGGTTTTTATCATTAATTAACATCACAGCATCAGTAGCATAGTCGAACATTTTTGAAGCGACTAAAACCTGATTTTCAGCTTCTTTACTAGCGGTGACATCATGAATAATTGAATAAAATAGTTGCCTTCCTTCAATTTCCATTGGTCCATCACGAACTTCAACAAAGCGAATTTCCCCATTAGATAAGCGGTGTGGGCAACTATAGAAACCAAGACTTTGCTCCCTAGTTTGTTGAATCAGGGTATTTAGTTTATCTCGCGAAAGTATGTTAATCTGGGCCAGGTTCATTCCCTTAAGCTCATTGGTTGAATAACCATAAAATTCTGCAGCGGCGGGGTTCGCATCTTCAATGCTAAAATTATCAGGATCAATAACCAGTTTAATTGCCATATTAGATTCAAACATTTGTCGATAGCGATTTTCTGATGATTTAAGTGCGGCTTCTGTTTTTTTACGTTCATTTATATTTCTGATAACAAATTGATAAACATTTTCATTGCCGTAATTTAGTTTGTGCGCATTAATTTCAACAGATTGTCTTTCGCCTTTTCGGTTCTTAATATCCTGTTCATAAAGTGCATGGTTATAAATTTCCAGATCCGTTATTTTTTCCTGTGAAAATGTGTGGTTTGTGGAAGAGTCCAAATCGAATATAGACATTAATAATAAATCATCACGGCTATATCCGAGAAGACTAATGGCAATTTCATTTGCATCAATAATGTTAAGAGAGTTTGTAGATACAACAATGATAGCATCATTAGCGTGTTCAAAAAGTGAACGATATTTTAACTCAGAGCTTATTAATATGTCTGTTGATTTTTTAGTTTCGGTGTTGTCATACAACATCATATGAAAATATTTTTTACCTTCAATAATAATTTCCTGTGCATAGCCGGTAACGTTCAGAGTATCCCTTGCTTTTGTAATTAAATGAGTTTCGAACTCTCCACCATGTGAGCTGTTAAGCTCAGCTATCGACTCTCTAAAATTATTAAGATCATCTGCATTAACATGAAGACTCATACGCATGCGTGAAAATTCTTCTTTCTCGTATCCGAGCAAGTCGTTCATTGCACTGTTAAATGTGAAAGGCAACAGGTTTGTAGAGTCGAGGACAAGAACAGGGTAAGGTAATTTATTAAACAAATTACGATAACGGTCCTCCACTAGACGATTTGTATTCTGTAAATTCTTTAAATTACTGATGTTTTTACAGATGCCGATTATACCTGTAATTCTGTTTCTGCTATCACGACAGGGGTATTTTTTACACAGATAGGTATCTTTTCCATCGCTTTTTGTAACGATTACTTCCCAGCGAAAAGTTTCTCCAAAGTCTAGTATGCGTTGGTCTTCATGAATAATTTTGTTGGCGGTGGAAGGTTTGTAAAGGTTTTTGTCTGTTAAACCAATAACCTGTTTATTCTCTAGTTGCAAAACCTGCCTGGCAATCGGGCTAATAATTTTGTATACACCATGTTTGTTTTTTAAGAAGACACCTTCATGTTGATCGGATAGTAGATTTTCATAGAATTGGGCGCTGAGATTATTGCGCCCTATTATAAATTCTGTAAAACTTAGTACGGTTCGTATAAATCCATAGAGTCCTACAAAAGCAAGTGAGAAAATTACACCACTAAAAAAATAATAAAAAATATGCTGATTGTCTTTTGGAAGTATTACACTAATTAAATTGCTGCCGAAAAACATCCATGCAAGACCGAGTAACAATACAAAACCGGATATAATAAGATTTAAAAGCTCGTTGTCATTAGCTGATTTCATTTAATATTTCTACTTAAACGGTTTGCAGATTAGCGTAATTTAAAACCAGCCATTTACACCCTGCATTATCAAAATTGACTTCAACCCTGGCACTTTTACCCTGGCCCTCATAATTGAGCACAAAGCCCTCACCAAACTTCTGGTGTAAAACCCTCTGGCCAATTGTCAGGCCCGAATCATTATCCTGCTGGGCAAAACTGTAATCAGAATGATTGCTATATGAATTTAATCCCGGTGTATAGTTTGTTTTAGGGCGTATCTCTTCTATATATTGCGCGGGAATTTCACCAATAAAGCTTGATGGCATAGGGTACATTTCCTTGCCATATAAACGGCGTTGCTCGGCATAGCTGAGTACCAGCTGTTCACGTGCACGGGTAATTCCCACATAACAGAGGCGACGCTCTTCCTGCAGGCGGCCTTCTTCCTCGGCACTGCGCTGGTGCGGAAATAAGCCTTCTTCCATACCGCACATAAAGACCAGTGGAAATTCCAGTCCTTTGGCGCTATGTAATGTCATAAGTTGAACACAGTCTTCCCAGGCTTCAGCCTGCCCTTCCCCAGCTTCTAACGCTGCATGGGTTAAGAATGCGGTGAGGGTATCCAGGGGAGCCTCATCGTCAACTACAAATTCAAAACCTTTGGCTGCACTGACAAGTTCTTCCAGATTCTCGACACGTGCTTCGGCTTTTTCACCTTTTTCTTTACCATAATGATCTATCAGACCAGATGTATGTATGACGTGTTCAAACTGTTCATGTAATTCGACTGTTTTAGTATCACTGTGTAACTTATTGATGAGCTCTAGAAAGCCATTTAATGCATTTTGAGCACGTGCAGTAAGCTTGCCACTGGCTATAAGATCAACAGATGCCTGCCACATTGAAATATCAGCAAGGCGAGCGGCATCACGTATAGTATCAACCGTTTTATTGCCAATGCCCCGAGTTGGCTGATTTACTACCCGTTCGAAGGCCGGGTCGTCGTTTCGATTATTGACCAGTCGCAAATAGCTTAGGGCATCTCTTATTTCTGCACGTTCAAAAAAGCGTAACCCCCCATAAACTCGATAGGGAATGCCATGTGACATGAGTTGTTCTTCAAATACTCGTGACTGGGCGTTAGAACGGTAAAGAATGGCAATATCAGTACGTGGATTACCATTTGAAACGTGTTCAACGATACGGTCAATTACATAGCGAGCTTCATCCTGTTCGTTGAAGGCGGCATATAGCTGTATTAAATTGCCATCATCCCCATCTGTCCAGAGCTTTTTGCCCATGCGTTCATTATTGTTTGCAATAAGGCCATTAGCAGCATTTAGAATATTGCCTGTGGAGCGGTAGTTTTGCTCAAGGCGAATAACCAGTGTATTCGGATTTTCATTTTTAAAGGCAAGTATGTTTTCAACTTTTGCCCCACGCCAGCCATAAATAGCCTGGTCATCATCACCAACCACAAATAACTGGGCACCTCGGTTGTTTTTATCAGCTGAGAGCAGGCGTATCCAGGCATACTGGATAGTGTTTGTATCCTGAAATTCATCAACCAGAATATGCTGAAAACGATTTCGGTAGTGTTTATGAAGTTCTTCATTATCTCGAATTAATTCAAGGCTACGCAGCAATAACTCAGCAAAATCAATCACTCCTGCTCGTTTACAGGCGGTTTCATAGGCAGTGTAAATACTGACCAGCTGCTGTCGTATAGGGTCAGATCCAGCGTCAACATGCTGCGGCCTTAAGCCCTCATCTTTACGAGCATTAATAAACCCCTGGATTTGGCGGGGTACCCAACGTGCTTCATCTAGTTCAAGGGATTTGAGAACCCGGCGTACCATACGGTATTGATCATCAGAGTCCAGAATCTGAAACTGTTGTGGTAATTTGGCCTCTTTCCAGTGTGCGCGTAAAAGTCGGTGAGCAATACCGTGAAAGGTGCCTACCCACATGCCATTAGGTGATATGCCCTGCAGCTGCTCTACGCGGGCCCGCATTTCACTGGCAGCTTTATTGGTGAAGGTGACGGCCATAACACTAAACGCAGAAACATTTTCTACCTGGATTAGCCAGGCCATACGGTGGACTAAGACACGTGTTTTTCCGCTACCCGCACCAGCAAGTATAAGCATAGGGCCCGGTGGGGCCGTTACCGCCTCTCGTTGGGCGTCATTTAAATCATCAAGTATATGTGAAACATCCATGGGTATGTATTGTAACCTAGTGAATGGGATGAACCTAGAAAGACATTTGCTTATGTATTCAGGGTGAAAAAAGAATAAGGTAAAGTATATAAAAATGTATGTGATATAGGCAAAAATAATATAAAAATGACGTGTTATAGTTACACTTAAGTAAAAATTTATAGTTAGTAAAAAAAGTGATTTATATCGAAGAAAGCATGTTATTGGTATGCAGATAATATTAAGGCGAATTATTAAATGGTTGATCGGAGTAGTTTTTCTGGTCGGTATGTTATTGGGCATATTAACAGTTAATAGCATAGAAGAGATGGCAATTGTTAGTATGCCAGAGAGCTTAAATGCTAAAGAGATATCTCGGGTAAAGAATATATTTTTTCAAATTAATTCAGCCAGCCTGAAATCCGATGAACCGGTGAATAGTCGGATTAGCGAGCAGGACCTGAATCTATTATTAAACTATATCTATCAAACAACATCTGGTTCATTGAAAGGGAGAATCAACTCAAAGGTGGTATTAGGTAAAAATCAGGCGAATATTGAAATGAGTCTTCGCTTGCCCGAAAATTTGGCTGGCAGGTATTTAAATATATCAGCTGATATAGAATCCGTTGGAGTTAAAAAAAGAAATGATTCGGCTGATCTAGTCGAAATAAAAACAGTAAGTGTAGGACATTATTTAATACCTGCTATTTTAGTGAGCCCACTGGTAAAATTTATACATACACAGATGAAATTTAATATTGAGGAATATAACCTTCTGAGCCATTCCTTAAAAAATATTAAGTTCAGTGAGCACGAGTTGAGTGTAGACTATATGCTGGACAAGAAGGTTGCAGAGAGTATAAAACTAAAACTGGGATCGAGGGTTATTTCAGATGAATTAAAACAGGCTATAATGGTTTATTCTAATAAGCTAAGGTATTTTAATTATAGGCCTGAAATAAAGTCCGGCCTGAATGAATTAATTAAACCGATGTTTAAAGAAGCGAAAGAACGTAGTAAATTTAATGATCCGGTAACTGAAAATAAGGCAGTGTTTATTGCTTTGGCGGCATATATATTAAATAGGAATATTTACAGTTTATTAAATAATAAAAATCAAATTAAAACTAAATCAAAAAAAATATATTTAAAAGGCCGAGTTGATCTAAGTAAACATTTGCTTATCTCAGCAGCTATAACCAGCATGGCGAACTCAAGCCTGGCTGAATCAATAGGCCTGGAAAAAGAAGTTATTGACGCACAGGGACGAAGTGGCTTTAGTTTTACAGATTTAGCTGCAGACCATGCTGGCATCAGGCTGGCCGAGTATGCAATAGCGAATGAACAACAGGCCAGAAAAATTCAGAATAAAATGTCAGCAATAGAGTCGGAAGCTGACTATATGCCTGTTATAGATAATTTACCAGAAAGTTTAAGTAAAAATGAGTTTAATAAAGACTATTTGAATAGTGAAGAGTATAGAGCATTTGATAAATTAATAAAAATGCGAATTGATGAATTAGAAATTTATAAATAAAAAAACTTATGTCATCACTGCTTATCAAGAGTGTGAGTTTTAAAAATAAATAAGGTGAGAAAAGTGAAAAAAATTATAATTATCAGTACAATGTTACTGACTTTATTAGCCTGTAGTGAAGAACAACAGAATAAATTTTCCAGACTGGGAGTTACCTGGTTAGAAGGTGATTATAAGGTCACCTTTGCTGAAGGCGCACATCAAAAATCATGGATTGTAAAAGGGGGTAAGGTTACGACTGAACCAGCAAAGGGGTATTATTATTTCTGGGCCCTGGTTGATGGTAAACAACGTTACGTACAAACACCTATTTCACGTACATATATAGAGCAAATAGGTGACTGATTATGTATAAACGCTTGCTGGTATTTTTATCTTTCAAATTACTTGTTTTAATATCAGTGGCGAATGCAGGAGAAATACGCATAGCAACAGCGACAAATTTTTACCCAACCCTAGAAAAAATAAAACTAAATTATGAGGGAATTAGCGCAAATAAAGTGACCATTATAAAGGGGTCAACAAGCAGTCTTTATGATCAAATAATCAAGGGTGAGTCATACGATATTTTTTTATCAGCTGATAGCATTCATGTCGATAAACTGGTAAAGAAAGGAAAGTGTATAGACTATGAAAAAGATAAAAAATCACTGGTATATGCGATTGGCAGGCTGGTGCTATGGCGAGCAGATGTGGATAGTTCTCAACAATTAAGAGAACAGTTAAATGAAGGAGATTTTAATAAACTTGCCATCGCAAACCCGAAAACAGAACTTTATGGAAAAGCCAGTGTTGAGGCTTTAAAAGCTATGGAGTTGTATGATAGTTTGGAACTTAAACTAACGTATGCAAATGATGTTTACCAGGTAAGGCAGCTTGTACAATCGGGTGCAGCAGACATAGGTATAGTATCCAGGTCATATGTTAATCAAGATATATACTGGGAGATTGATAGCTATTTACATCGCCCAATCAAACAGAAAACAGCTATTTTAAAGCAATCTAAACATATAGAAATCGCCAGGGATTTTATGCAATATATTCAAAGCCCATCTATTAAAAAATTAATTAAATCTGACGGATATGGGTTTGAATAAGTTTAAACTTTAAAATAACGGATGAACAAATTAATAGTAATAGTTTTATTCATGCAACTACTGAATGTACAGCCAGTAGTTGCAAACGGTGAAGGAAATAAATGGAAATTAATAAAGAATGAAAATGAAATACGAGTCTATATACTTGAAAACAATTCCAGTGATATTGTAAAAGCAAAAGCCAGGACAATTGTTAACTCTCCCATCAATAAAATAAAATCGATGTTAGATGATATCAGTCACCGCCATGAATGGATTCCATATTTAAAGAATTCAATAGCGCTTTCAGAATATAAAAATAATAAAAGAATAGAATACAGTCATTTCTCAGCACCATGGCCCGCATCAGATAGGGACTTTGTCTATCAAATAGAATTAATGTCAAAGTCTAATAAGCAGTTGGTATATAAAATGCGTTCAACTGAGTCCAGTTCAATGCCAGAAAATAAAAACAGAATACGCGCTGAACTCTATGAAAGTATTTACACGTTAACAGCATTAAATAAAGAAACAACAGTTGTTGACCTGGTATTCCATGCAGACCCAAAGGGCTGGCTGCCGAACTGGATTATTAATATTGTGCAAAGAGTGTTGCCCTATAAAATATTAAGGAATTTGAAAGCCAGATTAAAATTACCCGGATAAGCCTGGTATAAACAAAAGGTATTAAGAGGGATCAGGATTAGAAGATTTTTCATTATTTAATTTAAAAATAATCAAAACAATACTCATAATAATAATCAGTGAAGCACAGGTAATGAGAGGCATATTGTCGGTAAGACTTGCATGAATCAGCCAGGCTAAGTTTCCTAAAACTGCCAATACCATCATCAGCATGGAAATATCATTGGTTAAGCGTGTTTTATACGCTTTAATTATCTGTGGTATGAATATGAGGGTGGTAAGGATAGATGCCACCCAGCCAAAAAATTCTTCTATTAACATAAGGACCTTTAAAAGTGGTTATTAACTTAGACAAAAGTTTATTGAAGCAGGTGTCCGGCCTGTAGTAATTTTGAATATAGTATATTGGGTGAAATCCAGATTAATATATCATCAAATTGATTATTACCAGATTCAATGCGTTGAGCCGCATAGTATTGAGCATCATTGCCAATTTTATAAGCGGGAAGTCCACATGTGCTTGGAACGGTTCCACCTTCACCTGCATTTTCATCTTCTCGACCACTATTGGCTCTTTGTCTTGTTCCCATGGAAAATATAACAGCAACCGCTTTTGTCGTTGAGGCAATACCTCCGCCTGCTGTGCAGTTTGCTGTGAGGTCATTACAGACTTTGATGTCTGGTGTAACTCCGGTTGGTCCTCCTGCATCTTTAATACCTTCAAAAACCACAAAATCACCCGATCCAGAATCGTTAGAATTGCTGATACTGTACATATATGGATGACCCCATGGGTCCATTAATAATCCATCACAGTTTACTTCTCCTTTTAGACCGAGTGAACTTGAAGGCACAAATCCGATATATCCTCCGATAGCCGCACTTGAATTGCAGTGCGGAGTTGCAGTTCCCGTTGGGTCTTCAGGATTAGATAAACCCGCATTTCCAGGAACGCTAGGGCATGGTAGACGATTGTTTGCAATTGCAAAACCATAGAGTGCTTCCTCAATTTCAACCAGCTTGGCATGGGCCTTTTTAATGTTAGCTGTTTCAAGTTGAGCTCGAAGTGGCATGAAAGTATAACTAAGTAAGACGGCAATTATTATAAATACGATTGCTATTTCAATTAATGTAAAACCTTTTTGCATAGGTATTTTCATCATGGGCTACACTCCGTAACACTGCTCATATCTTCAGGTATACAAAAATATCTATCTGTCGGGTTAATGCCGCCTGCCCCATAATCACCACCACCTGTTGCATCTGGATAGTTAGTGAAATTACTGCCTTCAAGGTAATTACCGATGGAACCCTTACTATCGATGAGTAAAGGATCCGGGTCCTCAGTTTCATTTGTTCGCCTGAGCTGGTTGTTTAGTCTTTCTCCTGAGAATATCAAAATTGCTGCATTTGCCGCTTGTCCATTGAGTGTTGGGCAAGTGTTGCAAACAGTATTAGGTAAAGCATCCGGTGCATAGGCTTTACCTAATACGTAAAACCAGTGATCTTTCCAGTTTTTCCATAAATTAAATAGTTCAATATTGTTCGTATCTAATTTGCAGGTAGTGAAAATATCTGTATCTGTTGCACCCGGAATAGCATCTCTTGAATTAACAATACTGTAAGGGAGTCTTCCCAGGTAGCTATTAGTTGTTGCTTGATCAACATAACTGTTATTTATTCTATAGTCACTGGCTAAATTAACTAAAGCTGGCCAGGGTAACCTGTAAGTTAGAGAGCCATTGTTATTCCCGTTGTTCCCGTTATTGCCGTTATTGCCGTTATTCCCATTATTCCCATTATTCCCATTATTCCCATTATTCCCATTATTCCCGTTATTTCCATTTCCACAATCACTTCTACAAGTTTTTAAACAACTGGCCAGTGTTTTGTGACATAGTGCATTAGCCTGTCCAGTAGGCTCGTCAATAGTGCAAATATCAAATGCATCCCCACAGAAGGAATTACAGGAACCAAAGCCTGGACAGAAATCAGGATTAGCTTCATTTGCATTTTTAATCGCTGTGGATTTAGCGTGGCTTATTAAACAGTTACCTAAGGCTTCACCCAGGAGCTTAATTTTATTTGAGTAGAGTTGATTGTTGTTCTTAATGGCATCAAAGATTTCCTTGGAAGTTATAGTGATGATTCTGTCATTAAAATTTTGATTATTAGAAACTCCGATTGAACTAAATATTTTATCAATATTATCAGGGTCAACATCACTTATAGTGGCGTTATTTATGCCTTGAATAGAATCAAGATAGTTAGAAGCTGCAACTTGATCATGTGCAACTTTGCAAGGTAAACCAGGAGCTGCATTTGTCCTAGACTGGTTGTTAAGAGGTGCTCCTGGAGCAATAACTACTGCTACAACTCTATCCTCCGGTGTTATTCCTTCATATAAATAATTTTTCTCGTTATGTATTTGAAACATTCCAGGCGTATCATCATTTAACATCAATGCCCTAGGGCTTGGAGAGAATGATCCACTCATTGCATACCATAGGCATTCCCCAGCAGAGTCAGTTAATACTGGAATTTGTAATGTTTTCCAGGGCAGTCTGCCAAGCTTGTTAACGTAACGAACACCACCAATTGCACAGTTAACTACCGACCTTCCTTCATCTAGAGACTTTGAAGTTTCTGGACAAGGAAGAAAGCCGTGATTTCCACCAGAGGTTGTTAAATAATAAGAAACTGCATATGAAATAATTGCGCTCTTTGCTTTTGCCAGGGAGGCAGTAGTTTTATTTTGGCCGTTGACTTGACCATTGTCTGAGCCTGAATTAGATATCAAAAAAACCGCCCCAGCAAGAATAAGAGCCATAAAAAATACAACAAGGGCGGCACCCTTTTGTTTATTCAAGTTAGATAGACGGTATGATAAAAGCATAATAATACTTCACGGAACCTGAGCTTTTAAATTATCGACATTTTTAATGATTTTGTCAGTAACACTTATCCTGGCTTCTGAGGGTTTTATCTGATAGCTGTCTTGAACCTGGGGGTCTACTTCACTCCATTGTTGGCCTGGTTTGAGCTTAAGGGATTGCTGCTTCACTCTAACAGGTACATTGTAGGCGTTTTTAGATATATTTTTATTGCTGACAACAATTTCATCATTGATATTCAGCGACTTTAATGTATTGCCATCATTTACAAAAACCACCGGTGTTGTATCGCCTTTGAAAACGACACCCTGCATTTTTATTGTAATAGGTTTATTAAAAATCGAGCTTGCTGGAGCTTGCTGGTGTTTATCAAATTTACCCTGTTCACGTAATTTATCAAGTTGCTGGCGAGTGTGAGAAGAAGTAAAAAGTGTGCGTAGCGCTTCCTGAGAATCAAGGGCTTCTGAAAAGCTGGGATGTGGAAGTATTAAAAGCAGACATAAATATATAATTTGTATCATTAGCTTCTCCTTTTCATTGCTAAGCGAGAAGATTTTTTCTGCATGGTATACCAGTTTAATTCACATTTAGCAGAAAAGTTTTTATTGGTAGTTGACTCAATGAGAGACTCTGTCTGTGTTGTATTTCTAATAATGGCACAACTTTTAATATCAAATAACCCCCTCGCTTTGTGGTGAAGTGAATTGATTATGGTATATAAATCACCCTCATGTAGAAGTTGCATTTGTAATTTCATTGTCGATTTAAAGAGATCTATGCCGGGATATTTTCTTGCTAGATGATTTGAGCTTAATGCCTGGCGTTTATCAATGTGATATTTTAAATAGGGAATCTTATGATGACTTGTGATATTTTCTATTGTATCAACCCAATTGAGCCTGTCTTCTTTGCCGACAATACCAGATTTTTCCAGTTGAGTGAACCTATGTTCAAACTGTGCTAATAATTTTTTCTGGTTTAAGCCAGTGTAATATCTTTTTTTGGCCATGTTTAAATTAGCTTCTGCCTGTTGTTTTTCATCATAAGCGGTTTGCCACAAAGAAATAGACACTAAAATAACCAATGTTGCTATAATTACACTAATAATTAAAACTGCGAATTCTTTTCTCAGGTTTTTAAAAATATCGATCATCATGATTCACGGTCCTGCATAAGAATCTCAAATTCAAATTTGCCTTTTTCTTTATCGCTGCTTAAATCATTTTTTTGATTCAAACCGCTTTCATTTTCAATACTGGATTTTGATCTAACATCAACAGGTATATGATTTACTTTTACCGTTTTGACAATATGATTGTTTTTAAAAGCATCTATAATAGAATTAACTTTAACAACAGACTGTTTAAGGCTGCTTTGGGATACTTGAATATATCCACCGATAATCGCATGCTGATTAATTTTATCTGGTTTTGCGTAATCAGTAGTTATTTTTTTCTGGTTTTTGTTTGATATCGGCATGGCACTGCTCTGGTATTGCTGCCAGCTAATACTGGTTATTTTGGTATCATGCATATCTGATTTTGTTAAAATACGGCTTATATCAACCATAAAATTTTGCGGTGATAAAATTTTAGAATGTTGTATTTTTTCAGATAACAAAACAGATGACTGCATCATCTGGGTTTTTTTAAGTTTAGGTTCTAAATCAGCTAATGTCTTTTTATAATTATTATTTACACCGGTTGTTTGTATTTTTAGAGTGGCTGTTTGTCTGTCAAATGCTTCTGATTCAGAATAATAATGTAATGATGCTATGGCTGAAAAAATTAGTAGAAGTATACTTGACGCATAAAGGGACTTCGAAAATAGCTGCTGATAATACCTGGAGAATAAAGAACGATGTCCATAATGACCAATGGGTAATGTTGTTGAAGCACAAATATAAGAGTATATCCCATTACTGTAATCTGATAATTGTGCTGAATTTTTATTAGATGAAACATCATTTATTTTAACTTTTTTGGTAATCTCGTCTAGGCTATGGTAATGGAAGCTGTGAATGGCTGAATCAATACAATAAGATTGAATTTTGTTTAAATCGGAACCGCTACATATTATGTGTATTTGTATTTTTTCATCAAATCCTATGAAGCGATGATTTGATAAATAGCGTATAGTTTGATCAACCTCCGTTGACACAAATTCGCCAATAGTAGCGTCATCCAGGTTAACTACTGCAGAACGGCTACTTTCCAGGTGGCCATTTTTAATAAATGTCTGGCGCAGATTACTAGGAACCTGTTGTGACACAAGTAACACGTTATTTGCTTGAATGTGAAATTGATTAAATAAGATTTCACTCAATAATGGCAGGGACCAGATGCCAGATATAGCCGTATTACACTCTTTAAGTAATTTTAGCCATGGATCAAGTATTTCAGGATTGCTAAGAACACTATAGAGTAAGATGTCGTCTTTACGCCCTGATTTTTGTCGTCCGATAATACTATAATTAACGTAGTCTTTACTTTTTCGATAGTGCCTGTCAATTAATCGGTTAACAATAGACTTTTGATCTGCTGACCCAACATGGGGTATGTTTTCTATTTTGAAATCTTCTTCTATTAAATCAACCAGTATTCTGACAGGTGTATTGTCTGTGGCTAACAAGTAGGTTTTAAATTTTTCCAGGCCCTCATC
>Ga0316207_10002790_pt1 | contig 17289 bp, 12 predicted proteins | sample 6weekpyrite_MG_FD_204943 | JGI IMG/M metagenome (GOLD analysis project Ga0316207, IMG submission 204943) | Microbial mat bacterial communities from mineral coupon in-situ incubated in ocean water Damariscotta River, Maine, United States -... | ecosystem: Environmental > Aquatic > Marine >...
AGCCCTGACAGACGCCCTGCCACCATTAATATCAGCTTCATCAAATAAGCCATCAAACCAGTGCTTTATATTGTGTAGGTTTTCAAGAAATTCCTTATCCCTTAAATCAGTAGCTTCATCATCAAGCCCAAAACTTGCCCCAGACACATGTAATCCATTATTTTCTGGCATAAGATACGCTTCAAAAGATAAAGGCACCTTTAACTTTTCACTATACTGGTTAGCATTATAGTAACTCAGTTGACCTCTGGCAGGTCTAAGCTGCAGGTGCCTGAGCTGTGAAAACTGTTGTACATTCCAGGCATTAGCTAAAACAAGGCATGACGTATTAGCTAACACTTTATTATTGCTAAATAACTGCCACTGCTTTCTTTCATAACGAATTGCATCTACATGTGTATTATAAGTGATCGTTAGGGCATCCCCCATTTCATCGATCATGCATTTAAATAATTTTTCTGGAAAAACACAGGCCGCTTTTGGAAAATAATGAACCGGCTGTTCAATCAATAAACCACTCTTTTCACTGGCCTCAGTTGCGCTCATTATCTGAGCCAGTGAGTCATCCTGAGGGTAGTTAGATATTTGTTTTTTTATTCGTTCACTACAAGCTAGTTGCATACCTCCTGTTTGCTGCCAGGATTTCTGTTCAGGATCTATAATTTGCAAACAACGCAATGCATATAAATAAGCGGCAGTAGAAAACTCGGCATCCGCGGAGTCCTGCAGGCTCAATCGAGGCATTAACATGCCGACAGGATTTCCAGAAGCCTGTGTCGCATAATCTGCCGCCTGCTCAATAATCTCTACCTTAAAACCCCGTTTAACTAACTTCCATGCACTACATATACCTGCCAGACCTGCACCGAGTATTGTTATTTTTTTATCAGTTATCTTAAATGGTTGCGGTTCGTACCAGGGCTCAAAAACATCACCATGGCTATCACCATTGATACCATCAGGGTCATCATAAGCCGGTTTTACATCACTACTCAGTTTAGCGGTAAGCATATGCCGTTTATTACCGGTTCCGCTAACCTTTTCCACATCAAAACCCTCGGCTATAAGGGCTCTTTTAACATAACCGGCCGCCGTATAGGTGCTTACAGTTGTACCATTCTGACTTAAACGCCTGATATGAGAAAAAATATAATCGCTCCACATATCAGGGTTACAACCGGGTGCAAAACCATCCAGAAACCAGGCATCCACCCTCGCCTTCATTTGAGCTAACATTACGTGCACATCGCCAATCATTAATACCAGCTTTACACGTCCTGAGAATAGATCGAAGGTATGAAAGCCGTCACTGGCAACACAATATTGCTGCTGCAAAGGTGCTGCGATGAACTCCAGTTCGGGCCATGAACTTTGTGCTTTTATTAAATCCTGAAGAGAAAAAGGGGCATTTTCCACTGAATAGAAATGAAGCGACTGCTGTGAATCACTCAGTTCGAGCCAGTGCTTAACCGTGATTAAAAAATTAAGCCCTGAACCAAATCCCGTTTCAGTTACTACAAAAGAGGTTTTTTTATTTTCAGAAAAACGCTTAGGTAACTTATTATGTTTAATAAATACATGCTCAGTTTCTTCTATTCCATTATCAATAGAAAAATAAACATCATCAAATTCAGGGTTATAAGGCTGGCCATCACGCCATTCAAGGTTTGCATACTTCATGGCTAGATTATACTATCCAGACTCGTCTCCAGTCAGATTAGTTTTAATACGTCTAAATATATGAACACCAAACAAGCCTATAAACATTGCCTTAATATTTCAAAAAACCACTATGAAAACTTTCCAGTTGCTTCATGGGTTCTACCCCGTCGAATGCGCCTGCCAACAGCCGCAATCTATGCGTTTGCCCGACGTGCTGATGATTTTGCCGATGAAGGTAACTTAACAGACGAACAACGATTAAATGAGCTGCAACAGTTATCTAAACAGGTAAACGATTTATATGCGGGAAAGAAAAGCTCTGATCCTGTTTTCATTGCCCTGGAGGATTGTGTAAAACGCTTTTCACTACCAGAAGAGTTATTTTTAGACTTAATTGAGGCTTTCCAGCAGGATATAGAAAAAAAACGCTACGCAGATTTTGGCGAACTGATGCAGTACTGTCGCCGCTCAGCTAATCCGGTTGGGCGTTTAATGTTACATTTATATGGGCAAACAGATCGGATTAGCCTGGGCCAATCTGATGCCATATGCACCTCCCTCCAGTTAATCAATTTTTATCAGGATCTGGCACAGGACTATGAAGAACTAGGCCGCATTTATATACCGCAAGATGAGATACGTGCATCATTTGTAAATGAAACTTACTTTAAAAATCATCGCACAGACGGCCCCATGATTTTACTCATGCGCAAACAGTATGAGAGAGCACACAAACTGTTACAGGGAGGTGCTCCATTAGGCAAGTCACTGAAAGGTCGTTTTGGTTTTGAAATACGACTAATTATTGCAGCAGCATCTAACATTTTATTAAAATTAGACAAGGAAACTGATGACCTGTTTAGTCGACCCCGTTTAAAGTTTACTGACTGGGTGTGGATTTTCTGGAAAGCACTCAGAGCCAAGTAACTTTCGTTAAATATTTTAAATTAAATTAAAAATTTAATTCAGTTATTTTATAAAGTTTCTACAACCATATTAGCCCAGGTAACGGCTTCTATATGTGCAACAAAAAGGTCATTAGAACTGAGTTCTGCAAACTGGGCAGTTTCCGGTTTCGATAATTCATAAGCAAGGGCACAGTTAATAGCTTCTCCCATCGCCCCTTCACGTTTTAATAACGCAGCCACCACCTCTTCACTCAACGGTAATGGCTCGATCAAGCTACTAATTTCACGCTCCATTAGTATATCTAGAGCGGAAAACATACCGGCGGTGAAGTAAGTTTCAACTGAATCCAGATTTGCCTGTTCTGCTAATAGCTCGCACATTTTTCCACGAGTCATGGCAATTTGTATCATTTCAGAAGGCCTGTCATCCAGTTTTGACAAGGCAATCATTGACGCCCAACTACGCAGCTGATTTCTTCCTAAAATAACTATGGCATGTTTAATTGAGTCAACTTTATTACTAAAACCAAAAAAGGGAGAATTAATCAGTTTTAACATTTTATAACTCATCGACACATCAAAACTAATTGCTTCTTCTAAATCCTCAACGTCCGCTTTTGCATTATTCAAAACTGATAATAAATTAAGTACAGCCAGTTTATTACTGGGCATTTTTTTGCTTTTAATAATACGCGGGCGACTTAGGAAATAACCTTGAAAATAATCAAAACCAAGATCACGGCAAAACTCAAACTCTTCCATTGTTTCAACTTTTTCGGCTAGTAGCAGCGCTTTATATTTCTTTAAAGTTTTCACATGACTTATCAGTTCTTTCTGGTTTAATTGCATAATGTCAATTTTGATAATATCAACCAGGGAAACGATGGGTTTATGTGAGGGGTTATAAATATAATCATCAAGTGCAATAATAAAACCGGCTTCTTTTAAGCGTTCTACTGATTTAATTAATTTAATAGTAATTGGAATATCTTCAAGAATTTCCAGTACGACCTGTTTAGGGGAAATAGGCAAAGCATCTTCATCAAGCAAGAACTGCTCTGTTAAGTTAATAAAGGCCAGTCGATCTCCAACCAGTTTTTCAAGACCTATTTCCAGAAAACTATTAATAATAGTGGTTGAGGTCGCGCCGTCTGCACTTAACTCACCCATTGCAGCTGCGTTCTCTTTTCCTCCCCTAAAAAGTAATTCATAACCATGCACACCCAGGTTGGTGTTATAAATGGGCTGACGACCTACATATACATCTGACATGAAACTTTTTTCCTGACATTATTTAATCTGATTATCCACTTATTAATTCTAGTTCATTACTTAAGCATTGCCACAATGATTAAGAAAATGTCGTGTAAAACTAATATTAGTCAACACGACACTCTCTATTCTGGCAGAGGGTTTAAGCTTTAGCTTTTGTGCTTACCTCTGAATAGCATCAGAGCAGGCATCAACAGCATCAACATCCAGATATTCATGGCTCCACCGCCACTTCCACTAAAGCTTGGACGCGGTGACTTAAACATCGGTTTGCTGTTATCTACTCGTTTTGAAACAACTGGCTGCGCTGACCTCTGTTGCTGTGCTGCCTGTTCAGTATTAAGACGTTTCTGGTTATTACGTTTAATACCATAGGTGTCATACATCTCATCACGCATAACCACCATAGAGGTGTAATCGCTAACCAGACTGTACTCCAGAGCAATATCAGTTACCGCCTGTTTAATATCTGCCTGTTCACCGAAATTATTAATTTCTTCCATCATCTCTTCAATAGAGGCATAAGCCCAGAGCCTTTCAATTTCAGGGTTACGCTTATCAACTGATGGAAACGATATTTGTGTACTGTATTCTTTTTCAACCCCTGAAATTTTTCCAGTAAGTTTTATATCAGCTAGTCCATCTCCGAAGTAATGTCCAAATACAATCAGTTGCTGACCTCTATACAAACTACCTATTGATGTAGGTGTCAGGTCTGCTGTTTTCAAGCTGGAACGGTTATGGCCCTTGATAGACAGTTTTACACCATGAAGATTTTCATGTGTCATTTTACTGCCTGCCTGAAGCACTTTGCCTACAATGTCATCACTATTAGAAATGCTAAGTGCAAAACCATTAGATACTTTTGTCATTACTTCAAGCAAGGGGCGATTTGCACTATTACCCATTACAAAAGTAAACAGACGAACATCCTGCTTGTTAAGCAACTCAATGAATTTTCGCTGATGAGTTTCACCGACATTAGCAACGCCATCTGTAACCAGAACAATGGCACTGCTTCTATCTGCATCAATACTCTTTAGAGCACTAGCCAGTCCTGTATACAGATTGGTCCCGTTATTTGGTTGAACCTGTGCTACCTCGTTACTGAAATGTCTAACATTTTCAGCAGTGGCATTTACATAACCAGATGTCAGCTCTCTTGCATTATTATTAAACAGAATAATACGAAAACGATCATTATTACGCATTTTACCCAGTGCTTTCTGTACCGCATCCGCAAGAGTCGCATATTTACCCTGCATTGATCCTGATATATCTAGCACAAACACCCAGTCACTACCTTCAGTAACAGGTTTCAAGTCATCACCCGGTGTCAGAGTTAGCATAAAAGTGCCACGCTTTTCGTTTTCAGCTTTATAAGTCACCATATCTACACTGCCAGGCAAGCCGTCTTTATGTCTCCAGTAAACCAGGAGGTCTTTATCTAGAGTGAAAACAGGTTTATTGCCTGACTGTGCCTGGCCTTCCTGAACGGCAACATTACTATTTGCAAGCATCACGACCCAGTCACCATTGGCATTTCTCTGGGGAGTCGCTGCGGGCTGGTTAGGAAAACGAAGAGCCTCAACAGGATAATCTGATTTGAGAGTTAGCTTAAATGAAAAGGCTTCCATCACCTCCGGGTTTGCTGTCCAGAATGATAGCTTCTGCTCATCAACACCACCTTCTTCTAGTGGGTAAACATATCGCCCTATACCCGTATCCATCTGAGCAGGTTGCAAATATACGAATCGTACCCTGGTATCCTGCCCTGCCCTCACGTGACTCACACTAATATCAAATGTTTTATAACTATCTTTCTCGGTTAGCCCGGCTTCTCGACCTGCAGATTTTTCCTGCTCATAAACCTGACGTGCCTTCTGTTTTTCCAGCACCTCACCGGTTACCGGCTTACCATCTATCCAGATTGTGAACTCAGCGACAGCTGCTTTTTCTGGAACCGGAAATGAATAAACCGCTTCAAGATCCTGCGCATGCGGGTTATGAAATACCTGTTCAACCTCGGTTATGGCATAACCATCTTCAATAGTTACGTTCACGTCATGTTGTTTTATTTTCAACGCTGGCAGATTGCCGCCAGCCGGTGTTAGTAGGCCTGCTGCAAAACTAAAACTGCTCAGTGTCAGGTTAAGCATCAGGGATAGTGCACCAAGGTGCAAAATTGATCTTATGTGTTTCATGGTTAGTCCTCCTTTGTTATTGACGCTAACAAGTTTGGCTTAAAAACACTTAAAATAAACTTTTATAGAGATTGTTCTTTATTTTTAGCCTACTAGTCTATATATTTTATACTTTATTCTGTGAGGTTATATTTATGACTCAAACCAGCGCACTAATTGACACGCTTAAGAAGTCCCTGAAAATCCATCATTTAACCTATAACAAGGTCGCGGAAAAACTCGATATGAGTGAAGCCAATGTGAAACGTATGTTCGCCACTAAACGCTTTAGTCTTGATCGTCTCGAAGAAATCTGCCAGTTAATGCAAATGGAGTTGAGTGATTTATTTCTACTATATGAAGAATCAAGGCAGCGAATTAATCAGCTCACTCTGCAACAGGAGAAAGAACTGGTTGCCAATGAAAAATTACTTTTAATTGCCGTGAGTGTGCGTAACCGATTAACTTTTAAGGATATGCTTAGAAATTATGAAATTACTGAAACTGAGTGCATTCAGTATTTAGCCAAGCTGGATAAATTAAAAATTATTGACCTGTTACCTAACAATAGAATAAAACTACGCATAGACGATGGTTTCAGCTGGTTAAAAAATGGCCCGATAGAACAGTTCTTTGAACAACAGATACAAAGCCAGTTTTTAAAATCACGTTTTAATGGTGACTGTGAGAAACGAAAATTTTTATTTGGTTTACTCGGTGATTCATCGGTTCAGATATTAATCAATAAAATTGATGCCCTTGCCAACGAGTTTTCCGAATTACATCGACAGGATGCCTCTCTACCCCTGGAGAAACGTCATAACGTCGGTTTCATGTTGGCGTTGCGCCCATGGGAGCTAGAAAAGTTTCAGCCTTTGCTCAGGTTGCCTCCCAACAAAAGAAGCGCTTTGTATAACAGGAGTTAAGCATTATACGCACACATAAAATATAGATGTGAAGCTATATCCACAATAAAGTATATTAAAAATAAACTAAAAGATCACATATAGTATATTTATCTTTATTAAGTTTAATTATTATATCTTCAGGTCCATTATCTCAACATACCTAACCAGAAGGACATTATTATGTTGAGCTCACCTTTTAAAGCCCTGCTTCGCACACTACTTAAACTAATTTACCGTGTTGAAATTAATGGCGCTGACCATCTGCAACAAAAGAATAAACGTTGCCTTGTAGTGTCTAACCACACGTCTTTTATAGATGCGGTTTTGCTATATGCCTTTCTACCGGGTCAAACCACCTTTGCTATTAATACTTATGTCGCAAATAGCTGGATAGGTAAGCTGGCATCACAGGTATGTGAACTTTTTCCTATGAACCCGGCGAATCCACTTTCAATACGTTCACTTATTCGTCGCGTACAACAGGGAGGTTGCGTTGTGATATTTCCCGAAGGGCGTATCACTGTCACCGGGTCACTCATGAAGGTTTATCCCGGACCGGGTCTGGTTGCAGACAAGTCAAAGGCCACTGTATTGCCTGTATGTATAGAAGGCGCCCAGTTCACACCTTTTTCAAGATTGCGCGGCACAATGAAACTAAGATGGTTTCCCAAAATAACACTCAATATTCAGGCACCGCGATCACTATATATCGACCCGGCACTTCGCGGCCGTAAACGTCGCACCCAGGCGGGAAGACTTTTGTCAGATCTAATGTCAGAAATGATATTTGAAACGTCAGGGCAAGATCAGACTCTCACAGAAAAGCTGCTTGAAGCACGAAAAATTCATGGCGGCAAACACCTGGTAGTAGAAGACATTAATCGACTACCTTTGAGTTACAATTCTCTCATCACAAAGTCACTTGTGCTTGGTAAAGAACTAAGAAAATTTACTGAAGAAAATGAAAGCATAGGTGTATTGTTGCCGGGCACCATTGCCGCTGTTGCTACTTTCTGGGGATTGCAGATAACGGGCCGCACACCTGCAATGCTAAATTTTACAGCAGGTGCACAGGGTATGATTAGCGCCTGTGAAACCGCTGTACTAAAACGTGTAATCACATCGAGAGCATTTATAGAGCAAGCTAAACTCACAGAAATAATTCAAATGCTATCATCTAAGGTAGAGATTATTTACCTTGAAGATGTCGCTAAAAAAATCAATATACTTTCTAAACTGAGCGGACTATTTATTAGTAAATTCGATTCATTGATTCGTTTTTACTCAAAAAGAAAAGCCCATGAACAGGCCGTTATTCTATTTACATCCGGTTCTGAAGGCACACCAAAAGGTGTTGTTCTTTCACATCAAAATCTGCTTTCAAATATTCAGCAACTACAGTCTCGAATAGATTTTAATAGAAATGATATCGCACTCAATGCCCTGCCACTTTTCCATTCATTTGGTTTGACAGCTGGTATGATCATGCCCCTTACATCGGGCGTTAAGGTTTTCTTTTACCCATCACCATTGCATTACCGGGTCGTTCCAGAAATAGCCTATGATATTAATGCCACAATCCTGTTTGGTACCAACACCTTTCTAAAAGGTTACGCTCGTTTTGCCGATGCTTATGACTTTTACAGTTTGCGTTATGTATTTGCAGGTGCAGAAAAGTTGCAAAATGAAGTGCGTGATATCTGGCAAAACAAATTTGGTGTACGAATTTTTGAAGGTTATGGTGCCACCGAAGCGAGCCCGGTACTTGCCGGAAATAACCCAATGGATAATCGCCCGGGCACAGTAGGACGTTTGATGCCGGGTATTGATTATCGCCTGCAAAACATTCCCGGTCTTGAAGAAGGACAACGCCTGCAAGTTCGTGGCCCTAATATTATGCAAGGGTATTTGCTGCATGATAAACCAGGTATTCTGCTCCCCCCTGAAACTGAACTGGGTAAAGGCTGGTACGATACAGGTGATATAGTGACAATTGATGCAGAGGGTTTTGTCAGTATTTGTGGTCGTGCTAAACGCTTTGCCAAAATAGCCGGTGAAATGGTTTCACTAACATCTGTAGAAGCACTGGCCAGTAAAGTATGGCCAGACGCTCTGCATGCCGCCATTGCTATCACCGATGAACGTAAAGGCGAACAGGTTGTACTACTGACAGATGCAAAAAATGCTCAGCGAATTGAGCTACTCACACAGGCAAAAAATGATGGTGTCAGTGAACTAGGCGTACCAAAAAAGGTAAAGGTGATAAATAAAATTCCTGTGCTGGGTACGGGAAAAATTGATTACGTAACAATCGAAAAATTCACAATATAAACTTAAACTAAAAACAATAATAAAAGTTAGCTATTATGAAAAAAGATATTTATAAAGTACTTAGCACGCAGTTTCTAACCGCATTTGCCGACAATGCCGTACTGTTTACTGCTGTCACAATGGTGCTGCAACAAATAGAAATTGGTGACTGGTATATTCCTGCTTTGCAGGCATCTTTTCTGGTAGCTTATGTCATCTTTGCACCCTGGGTGGGAGGTTATGCGGATAGCAGACCCAAACGTAATGTTATGCTGTCTGCAAATCTTATTAAAGCAATTGGTGCTGCATTTTTGTTGTTGCATATAGAGCCTATGCTGGCCTATTCAATAATAGGACTGGGGGCAGCCATGTATAGTCCTGCTAAATATGGAATTCTTCCCGAACTGGTTGATAAAGACACACTGGTAAAAGCAAATGGCTGGATAGAGGGCTCAACTATACTGGCCATTTTGAGTGGCACCCTGGTCGGTGCTGTTGTTGCAGAGCATTCAATATTTATAGCTCTGCTAATGGTAATCGTCCTGTATATAAGTTCTGCAATCATTGCTATAACTATTCGGCATAAACACATCGTTGGGCATTCTTCAAAACATGCACTGAAATCTTTTTATTCACAAATGCACGGACTACTGGAAACTCCAAGAGCGCGTTTTGCAACTCTGGGGGTAAGCTTGTTCTGGGCAGCTGCCACTGTTTTGCGAGTATTGCTTATTGCCTGGGCACCGGTGGTTCTGTTTATTTACACAACAACAGAAATTGCCCTGCTTACCCTGTTTGTTGCAGTGGGTATTGCGGTTGGTTCAATACTGGTACCCAGATTGATTCCTATGGCCTACCTCAGACGAGCAAGACTGGCTGCCTACGCAATGGGGCTGGTTATTATTAGCCTGTCACTGCTGGATAATATCTGGGCAGCAAGGGGTGGACTTTTTCTAGCTGGTGTTTGTGGCGGACTTTTTGTGGTGCCAATTAATGCTGCACTTCAGGAAATTGGGCACCTCTCAATTGGTGCAGGTGGTGCGGTTGCTATTCAGAATTTTTTTGAAAATTTTGCCATGCTAATTGCATCGGGTGTTTATGCAATGGTTGCCGGTGCAGGCATAAGCCCGGTTATTACGATGACATCACTAGGTGGCATCGTTATAGCTCTGACTATGCTGGTATCATACCATTTGCCAAAAGATACCGGTTCATTGGCTGACTCATAAAAACAGGCCTACAAAAATATTTCATTTGTATGTTTTCACACAGTCACGCCCTGATTCTTTGGCCAGATAAAGTGCTTCATCGGCTCGTTCAACTGCCTGCCATGCTTTTTCATCTTCAGACCTGATTTCAGAAATACCGATTGAAACTGTCACATCAATTTGTGTTTTACCAATGATTATTTTTTGTTTTGCCATATTTGTACGAGCGTCATTCATTAATTCAAAAGCCGCATCCTGAGTTGTTTCAGGAAGTAGAATAATAAATTCCTCGCCTCCATAACGACCAATACAGTCACTTTTTCTCAATGTTTCTCGATAAAACTCACAAATATATTCCAGCACATGATCACCAGCAACATGTCCAAATCTGTCATTTATTTTTTTAAAATAATCGACATCTAACATCGCAATAGTATAAACCTGATTATAACGCTGAGAGTTTTCAAAGGCCTGTTCTATCAAGAGTGAAACTGATTTTCTATTAACCGCACCTGTAAGCGCATCAAAACAATGCTCATGCCCGATTAAAGTATCCCTTAACTTTGTTAACAACTCGATTAGATGTCGCTGATTTATCAAGAAGGACTGGTAATCACCTACTTTAATTTTTTCATTATTGCTAGCGGTAATAGCCAGATCTCTAGCGTGTGAATGCATATATGTATGCACAGGCTCAATCGCAGAAAACTCTCTTATAGAGCGAATAGAGTCACAAACTTCCCCGTAATACCACTTCCCAAATTCACAGTGCAAATGGGCAGCATCATTAAGAATATCATTTGAAAACGGCTGATCACATACGATTGATGTATGCAAATTGTCAAACCAGAGCCGATGATGACTAATAGCTGCATTAAGTACGAGCAGCGCAGCTTCAACTTCATCAGATGCAAACTGATAGACCATTTTTTTCATTATCATTCCTGAGCTTTAACAATCTTGCAAAGTAGAACAATTAGCAGGTAAGGGGGATTGCAATGCCTACTAATGTAAATACTGTGCTTACTAATATTAGTCCAAGAGACTCACTTCTGCCTACAAAACGAAGCCCCCCATATCTACAATACTGTTACAGATAAGTTAGCATATTCAATTCACTGCTCTATCCATATGATTATATTAATATTATTCGCCAGATATTAAGCTATACAGACATCTTTTATAATAAATCATAAATCCTCTTTGCCTTATTTACTGCTATACGTCAAAATTCAGCATTCTGAAAACTTTCAACTCAAATATGACTCCAGATCAATATTGTCAGGATAAAGCAGCTTCCAGTGGCTCCAGCTTTTACTCTAGCTTTCGCTTTTTACCCGAACTAAAAAGACGTGCCATTACTGCCCTCTACGCTTTTTGTCGTGAAGTAGATGATGTAGTAGATGAGTGCAAGGATGAAGTTGTTGCCAGACAAACCCTGAACTGGTGGCGTGAAGAAGTAACTAAACTCTACAAAGGTCAGGCTACTCACCCGGTAACGCAGGCAATTCAGGAATTACTCAATGATTTTAATCTGGCTGAAGAATACCTTTTAGAAATTATTGATGGCATGGAAATGGATCTGGATATACACCAGTATGCCACTTTTAAAGACCTTAGCTTATACTGCTACCGCGCGGCAAGTGTGGTTGGTTTACTTTCTGCGGAAATTTTTGGTTTTAATAACCGACAGACATTAAAGTATGCACATGATTTAGGCATGGCATTTCAACTTACCAATATATTACGGGATGTCAGAGAAGATGCGGAACGAGGTAGAGTCTATTTACCTCAGGATGAGTTACTTCAATTTGGTGTAAGCCAGCAAAACTTAACGCAACCTATTACCAGTGATGCTGTAAAAAAACTGTTTCACTTTCAGGCTGATCGGGCACGAGAGTATTATATAAAAGCATTTAATCAATTACCCGATGAAGATCGTTTTTCACAACGCACCGGTTTAATAATGGCAGAAATTTATCTGTCTTTGTTAGAAGAAATTGAGAATGACGGATATAGAGTTCTCGAGCACCGAATAAAACTAACACCAACCCGCAAGCTCTGGTTAGCCTGGCGTGCCTCACGACGTGAGAAAAAACGTTATAAACAATACAAACAAAGTAAACCCTAACGACAATGTCGGCAAAAAAAAATATAGCCATAGTAGGCGGTGGCTGGGCAGGTCTCGCAGCAGCCATTGAGTTATGTAAATCTAATTATCAGGTAACGGTATATGAGTCATCGCCGCAATTAGGCGGACGTGCCCGAAGTATACTCTGGAACAATTTGACTCTGGATAATGGCCAGCATTTAATGATTGGTGCGTACCAGCAAATGCTCAATTGTTTAAATACAGTTCAGGCCGACACACACCAGTTATTCAAACAGCTTCCTCATCGAATGTTAATGCTTGATTCTCAAAGTGGCAAAACCGCATTTGATTTAAAGCTACCTACTTATCCTGCCCCCCTGCATTTATTATTTGGTGTTCTAAATACACCCAGCTTATCTATAAGGGATAAAATTTTATTATTATTTCGGTTTAATAAATTACTGAATACGCCTATTGAAACTGATTTATCAGTCAGTGAATGGTTAAATCATGCAAAACTTCCACAGGCTTATCAATTAAACTTACTCGAACCAGTTTGTCTGGCGGCTTTAACCACCCACCCACAGCAAGCTTCTGCCAAAGCATTTCAAAATGTATTACAACAAACTTTTAATGCCTCAGCAGACTTTACTGATCTACTAATTCCAACTACAGATCTGGGTAATGTATTTCCCGCTTTAGCAGAAAAGTTTATTCTGCAACAGGGGGGCATTATTAAAACACGCTGTAAAGTGCAACAGTTACTGCACGACAACACACAGATTCATTCAATACAGGCAAATGGTGAAGTAACGAATTTTGATCAGGTTATACTTGCCACACCACCCGCCGTAACAGAAAAATTACTGCATGACATACCCACCTGCAAACATATTAGTGAACAAATTAAACAGTTAAAATTTGAACCGGTATCGACTTTATATTTACAGTTTAAGAGTCCCGTGACGCTACCCTACCCAATGTTAGGTTTAATTAATGGTTTAGGAGAATGGGTATTTGAACGCGCTACCAGTGGACATAATGATATTCTTGCTGTTGTAATAAGTGCCCATGGTGAACACCTGAATCTGACTGAAGAAAATCTAATTAAGACAATCTACAACGAACTCTCCAGGGTTATTAAAAACTTACCTGAGATTTTAAACAGCAAATTAATAATAGAAAAACGCGCAACCTTTCAGTGCCACCCTGATGTAGATAAAAACAGGCCTAACATCAATACGAATCTGAAAAATCTCAAATTATGTGGCGATTATGTCTATATTGAAGAAAATAATCAGCCCGGACTGCCATCAACACTCGAAGGAGCGGTACGCTCTGGTGTAAAATGTGCACAATCTATTTTATAAGATCAGTACTTAACCTAAATAAACATTGAGAACACTATGCAATATCAGGCACAGCCAAATTTTCTAAAAGATAAAATCATTCTTGTCACCGGTGCCGGTGATGGTCTGGGTCAGGCTGCTGCGAAAGCCTATGCAAAATATGGTGCGACGGTAATTCTGCTTGGCCGCACTACAAAAAAACTTGAAAAGACCTATGATGATATTGTCAACGCTGGACATACAGAACCTGCCATCTACCCTTTAAATCTTGAAGGTGCAACACCCAAGGACTACGAAGAACTTGCTGCAACCTTAAAAGAACAATTTGGTGCATTACATGGTTTATTACATAATGCAGCCATTCTAGGCGTCACAACCCCCATACAACAGCATGATATTGAAGTCTGGTATAAGGTCATGCAGGTGAATTTAAATGCTCCTTTTGTCATGACCCGTGCGCTTTTGCCCCTGCTCAGGGAAACACCAAATTCTAAAATCATTTTCACCACCGATGACAAATCATCAGCATACTGGGGGGCCTACGGCATATCCAAAGATGCCATAACCAGTTTCATGAAAATACTTGGAGATGAGCTAGACACAGAAGAACATGCCGTTCAGGTGAACGCAGTCAACCCTGGCGCAGTGAGAACACAGATGCGCGTACGTGCATTCCCGGGTGAAAATCCTGACGAAATGCCGTTAACAGATGAGGTAATGCCAACCTACCTGTACCTTATGAGTGATGACTGTAAAGAAATAGCTCAGACAATTCATGCGCAGAAATAGGGCAAAATCGCTGATAAAGGACTATTATTAGTGGTAGTGACAATGCTGCCACTCTAAATGAATGACAAATGGTATAAGTAACTGAGCTTTCCCCCATGTTAGATACACCAGATACACCAGACGCTCCTGATAAGCATGATAAACAAATCAATGACTTACGTGAGTTAGGCTTTCGCAGTATATCCACCATACTCGATAGTATTGATGCGCTGGTTTATGTCGCTGATATGGATACTTACGAACTTATTTTCGCCAACGAATACGGCCGTAAAATATGGGGAAATATGCAGGGCAAAACCTGCTGGAAGGTTCTCCAGGAGGGACAGGATGGACCTTGCACATTTTGCACCAACGATCGTCTGTTAGATAAAGACGGTAAACCTACCGGTGTTTATGTCTGGGAGTTTCAAAATACCGCAAATAAACGCTGGTATCAATGTCGTGACCAGGCAATCCCCTGGGTAGACGGACGTATTGTTCGCATGGAAGTTGCAACCGATATTACCGAAAGAAAACAGGCCGAGGACGAACTAAAAAAAGCTAAAAAAATAGCTGAAGACATGGCCTTCAAAGATGAGTTAACTCAACTCAATAATCGACGTGCATTTTTTGAATTAGGTCACAAGGCATTTAAACAGGCCGTACGCTACGGACACCCGATATCAATAATTATGATGGACCTGGATCATTTTAAAAAGGTCAATGATACATACGGGCATTCCGCTGGTGATAAAGTCCTCGAAGAGTTAAGCAGTCTTATCAGCAAAATGATGCGCGAAATTGATATCATTGCTCGTATGGGAGGCGAAGAGTTTGCATTTTTGTTACCAGAAACAGGCAACATAGAAGCGACCAACCTAACCGAGCGTTTAAGAAAAGAAATAGAAAAAACAGAAATTCACTACGACGATAAAATCATAAAAATAACCGCCAGTTTTGGCATCTGCTCTATTACAGCTAAAAACGAAACGCTTGAATCCATGTTAAACAAAGCTGACGATGAATTATATGTTGCCAAGAGAAACGGTCGTAATCAAAGCAAGTCTTGCTTTTAATTAATTTTATAAGTTAAAACTATACAACTCGAAACAGCTCTTTGAAAAATAATAAAAAAACTATCCTGTTACTATCTGCTTACCGTTCAAATAGTCACGCTGCCTGGGCTGACTGGTTAGTAAATACATTTGATGAGTTTGAATGGATTAAGTTAGAACTTCCAGGTCGACATTTTCGCTGGCGCATTCGAGGCAACCCCCTATCCTGGTTACATCAGCTTGCGGAAATAAAACCTGACTTAATCCTGGCTACCTCCATGGTAGATCTGGCAACATTAAAAGGTCTGCATTCTCACCTGTCTAACACGCCCTGTATTTATTATTTTCATGAAAATCAGTTTGCCTACCCCACCAGCAAACAACAACATGACTCTGTTGATCCACAAATGGTTCAATTATATGGCGCACTATCCGCCGACAAAATACTGTTTAACTCACATTACAATCAGCAGTCTTTACTAAACGGTGTTGACAAACTACTTAATTTGCTGCCAGACGAGGTACCAGAAAATATAAGCAGTTTATTAAAAAATAAATCTGACATACTGCCAGTTGCAATAAAGGAAGTTAAAGAAAAAGAGATAAAAGACCCCAGATTAATATTATGGAACCACCGTTGGGAGTATGACAAAGCCCCTCAAGTTTTTGCCGATGCGTTACACAAGTTAAATAAAATAGAGACTAATTTTAAACTTGCCCTACTGGGCGATAGGCCGACAAAAAAACCAGCAGCATTATTACAAATAGAAAAAGAGTTTACCGATAAAATTATAATTAACGGCAAAGCCTCTAAAGAGGATTATTTAAAATACCTTTCGTCATCTTCAATAGTTGTGAGCACAGCCATTCATGAGTTTCAGGGCTTATCAATGTTAGAAGCGGTTAGTGCTGGTGCTATACCTGTTGTACCAGATGACCTTTGTTATAAAGAGCAGTATGCCAATGATTTTCGCTATAAAGCAGGTGACAGTGATGCATTGTCTGAAAAATTATATACGCGCTTAAACAATAAATCTGAAGCACCAGACGTATCTAGCTATTTTGATAAGAACCTTAAAAGTAGCTGGCTTGAAATGCTAAATAAATAACTCATTCATGAGCATGGTTAATGGGGGAAATAAATCAGAAGAACAGAACCACTAACAAATTGATTCTCTTTCGAATAAACACTTCATATCGGTTTTGATTTACCTCTCCTCTGGAGCTTGCCGAAATTGTATACCACTAGGGGAAAAATCACAGGGATGTGATTTTTAGTTCTGTTAAGCCTGGACGGCGCATCAGAACGACCCGGCAACGGATTAATTACTAACAGGACAATATACGACTGGAAGCCGTGTGAACACATCGGGGAAATCTATCTCATTTGCTTTTTAATGAGAACAAGCGACTAAAGGACGGCGTTCTTTTGCTTACTTTTCTTGCGCTGTTGCAAGAAAAGTAAGTCGCCAGCGCGGCGACTACACAGAGATCAAGTTCCCATAAAGATATTATTGTGAAATATCGATAGCATACGATATTGTTACTCTTAATATCAGATACAATTAAAACAC
>Ga0316207_10002791_pt1 | contig 17281 bp, 14 predicted proteins | sample 6weekpyrite_MG_FD_204943 | JGI IMG/M metagenome (GOLD analysis project Ga0316207, IMG submission 204943) | Microbial mat bacterial communities from mineral coupon in-situ incubated in ocean water Damariscotta River, Maine, United States -... | ecosystem: Environmental > Aquatic > Marine >...
CAGCAGGAACGGAGGTGTCATCCGCACCGTTCACGTTGATAGTGACAATATGCATGGTGCCATCGGATGCGGGGAAGGTGAATGCATCGGGAACATTAACATCACCTGAATCAAGTCCTTGTACGTTGGCATCAGCATTTCGCAATGTATAAGTCCAATCACCTGATGTTAAAGTGAAATCACCGAAGATGCCGCTTGCTGCTGTATCAGGGAAGTTCGGTGTATCACCAGTATCTGCATCGGTAATAGTGATGGTGCCCATTGCAGTGAGCGAGCCATCTTCGGTGACAGAGCCAATGAAGATGCCAGCAGGGACAGAGGGTGTATTTATGGAAATGTCAAAAGATTGTACGGGAGCATTGATTACGCCAGCGCCATCACTAACGGTAAAAGTAAACAAGGCATCGGTGCCATCGGTAGATGCAGGAGTGAAATTGATATTGCTGTCGAGTAAATCCTGCTGAGTGAAAGAATCATTTGCAGCTAGAACAGTTGCTCCATTTCTTAATGTTCCGATACCAGCAGTTGATACAGTCTCTAAGGTGTAGACAATGTTATTTGCGGCACGATCACTAGGAATAGCTGAGCTTAGCATCGCTGTAGAAATGGTATTACTGCCACTGGCTTCTTGTACAGTCATGCCTGTATTGATTGTTGTAAGATCGCCATTATATATCACGAGTGAAAAATCTTGATCGGTATTCATTCCACCTGTTTCTAATGCACCGGGTGGAATAGTTGCGGCTGTTACAGTGAGACTAAAGGTATCACCGGCAGTGAGTGAGCTTGCAGGAATAGAAATGCTTTCAACATTATTTTCAGAGTCGAGAGTACAGGCGACCATGCTTACATGGTTATTTGAATTAGCATTCGTGTAGTTATTACCACAATAAAAGTCAGTACCATTTAAGGATAGATTGAGGTTGAGATCATTAATGAGCCCTCCATCAATTGTTGAAGGAACAGCATCAGTCCAAGCAAGTGTTACATTGAGCGGTTGTGCAGAATCGGTGACTTTCCCTGAAACGGAGTATGTAGCGGCGGCGGTAAGATCGATGGTCTCATTTCTTAAAATACGTGGAGCAGTATCGAGACTGCGCTGCATATCTAGCCGTCCCATACCTTGTTCACTTGACGGTAATGTTCCTGCTGTGGCCGTCATGTAATGTGCTGTGTTCATGAGCCAGGCTTTAATTAATGATGGCTTTGGATCGGAGATAGATTTGAGTTCAGTGAACCAGTGCCTTAAATTGGCCGCCGCGCCAGCGACGGCAGGTGCTGCAAAGCTGGTTCCGGTTGACTGGCTATATAAAACATGACCAAGAGGATATTCACCATCTGGGTGTGTAGGCGGAACAACCGGTGGATCGCCTGCTTCACATATACCTTTACCCATAGCTGGGTAGTCAGCATCTTCAGTGACTGCGGCATGAATCCGCATGGCGGGAGCAACAAGATCCGGTTTTACAATGCCCGTATCAACAGGACCAACACTTGATGCTGGATACATATTTTCGATACCTGTGGCAGCAGCATTGAGGTAACCACAGCCATCTGTGCTATCAGGAGTGCGTTGGTTATCGGTCGCACTACCACCTACCGTAATCGTGTTTTTTGCAGTTGAGCCATAGCCCCATAATCCACTTGCACCAGAATTGCCAGAAAGAAAAACAAACAGCATGGGTTGTTCACCAGCAGTTAAATCATCTACATCTCGAACCATGGCATCAAAGATTTGTGAGATTGAACTGTAGGTGTTGTCTCCAATACCCGTACCCCAGCTATTATTACTGATACGTGTGCCGATAGTACCACCGGCTGTATCGTTATAAGCAGTACGCATGCGTTCCCTGAGAGTAGTTGGGTTGCCTAGTGCACATTCATAAGGCGTTGCTAAACATGTAGAGGTGCATGTTGCATCTGCTGCACAAGAAGCACTACAGGCTCCACCACCATCACATGCATCTCTGTTATTTAACATGGAAAAATATTGGGTACTACCGAGTTTTGCGAATGGCGCAATACCGAGGCCATGACGATAGTTATTAGTATGATTATTTACGGTGCTACCATCGATTGGGTAACCTGCAGCTACGGATGCGGCAAAGGTGCCATGCCCTGATTTATCTTGGGAAGGTGCGGCAGCATTGTGTGACTGTTGATAAAGCACACGAGTATCAGTATTTGCGGTATTTTTAAACACTTTATGTATCGTGTCGGCAGTAGCACCAAAGGTTTCAGTACCATCATCGATTGGATGATCTGTTATATCGAGAATAAAATTGAAGTCACTAACACCAGCGCCCACTGAAGGCTCAAGTTGTTGCGTAATCCAATCGAGATAATCTGAACTATTTGTCGTGGGATGTGTGCCAGAAGAGTATTGGTTGGAAATGATGAGGCCAAGTCGCTCTGCACCAGTAGTTGGCGGTATGTATAACTCTATAAAGAATACGTCGGGTAAATGTAATAATGTTTCAACAATTTTTCGTGTTGTTTTTACTTGTACATTAATAATATTGCCAAGTGTCCATGTGTTGATGAATTTTCCAGTTAAAGCCTCAATTCGCTTTAAACTGGCTTCAATGTTTTTATGCTTATGAATTTGGATGATAATTTGGATAGGTGCATTGCTATTATTGTTATAAAATTTCTTTAATACATCTTTTCTTGAGAATTTTTCATCACGTTTGTATGCAGGGTGGAAAGGTCCAGTCCACTGGATATAGGGTGATATTTTGTTGTTACTTACTATTTCTTTTAATGAAGCAGGATCTGCGGAAACAATATAGGCGTTGTGACGGATGTAAGAAATGATTTCGATTTCATCTTGTTTTTTTAATATATCATACCATTCAGGTTTAACAGGGCCTGCAAATTGAATAATAGACATCTTCTTTTTTGATGATGGTTTTTGACGGTATTTTTCGTTTACTGATGGGATATCTCTAGTTGTATCTATTCGTCGATTGCGAATTCTAAGCGTATTAAATTTGTCATTGATACGGGTTTTGTTTTTAATATTATTAGGAATTCTTTTAAGTTCATTATCATCAATGATTAATAGCACAGAATTGGGATAATCTATTTTTTTTGCCGCTTTAATACTGCGAACTATTTCCTCGAATTGAGGCGTATTTTTTTCAATAAATATTTTATGTAGTTTAGACGGTTCTATTTGGTCGGGGATGGTTTTTGCGGCATGCGTATGTAATGGTGTTAATGCGAGGAAAATAAAGAATATAAATATTTTTCGTATAAGAAGCCTAGACTTATTCATTATTGTTATCCATCCATGCAAATGCCAGAAAAAACGAGAGCCATGATGGCTCTCGAAAATAAAGTATTTTTTTAAGTGTTAATCTTCCCCGCCAGAACCCGAGGTAATCCCTCCACCTAAGCCGCCTCCTGGAGCAGCAATAGATTCTACTATCGCAATATCATTTGTGTTTACATCACCAATGAGTGAACTAATATCAGTTAGTTGTTCATTTATTCCGCTCAGATCATCATTAAGTGGTTGGTCTGTATTTAATGCAACATCAGGACCAGATGCGTTGCTTTCAGCCGTACTTATACCACCAACATTATTCAGAACTTGTTTACCACCATTTTCAAGAATGATGCCAGGGAAGTAACGGAAACCACCGGAGATGATTTTAATCTCGGATAAGCCAGGTGCAGGTGTTTCGCTGAATTTAACGATTTGTGCTTTTGCATTTGGCCCAAGCGTTAGCATGCTTTCATCATCAAATAAGATGGTGACATTGCCTTTTTCACCTGTGGTAATCGTGTCGCCAACAGCAATACCATCATTGGTTTCAAAATCACCTTTGCCTTCAATTTGGCTGTCGATGACGATTGCGCCAACGCCAATATCGGCTCGTGCAAACGGGCTTAATACAAGTAAAAGTATGGTTGCAAGCGCGAGAAGATGCGCACCATTAAGGGTTTGTTTGTTTCGTTCCATTTTTTTGCTCCATTGCTAAACTAAGCACTGCAAATTTACATCTTTTCTATACTAACCATTGTAAGCCTCTAGGGTTGATCTACAAGGGGAATATGCCGCTTTTCATGTAGGTAATATCTCACATACTGTAAAAACAATAATGCGGAAAGAGGGATATATCTAAAATTCAATTACTTAGAAGATGACAGGCATTGTCCCATGCGAACGGTGTCTGTGGAGGCTAATGTTTCTTGCCAATTAATAGCATCTTTAGCGAATAAGAGGATCACCGTTGAGCCCATGTTAAAGCGTCCCATTTCATCACCACGGTTTAATTCAATGGTTTCTTTATCATAGCGCCATGTTGTCATTTCTTTACCGTAGGGCGGGGTGACCATGCCATGCCAGACGGTTTCCATACTGCCGACGTTAATCGCACCAACTTGGATAAGCGCCATTGGCCCATTTTCAGTATCAAAGATATTCAAGACACGTTCATTGATAGCAAACAGGTTAGGTACTGTTTCAGCCGTATAGGTATTCACGCTGTAGAGCTTACCAGGCACGTAGGTCATTTCGCGTAAACAACCATCGAGTGGCATATGGATGCGGTGATAATCACGTGGTGATAAATAAATGGTGCAGAAACTACCACTATTAAAACTATTCGCCAACACAGCGGAACCACCTAATAGGGCAGTCAGATCGTAGCTGTGATTCTTGGCTTGGACTAAGGTGTTATCAACAATACTACCTATTTGGCTAATCGTGCCATCAACCGGGCAACAAATCCCATCATTACAAATAGGGCGTGCACCTTTGCGCAGTGGTCGGGTAAAGAAGCTATTAAAATCTTTATAGGCCTCGGCCTCTGCTTGCATGGCAAGGCTCATGTCGACGTTAAATTGGTTGATAAATGTACGTATCGCCCAGTTTTTAAACCAAGGGCTACGAATACGCGTGATTTTGTAAATCAAATTCGACAATCCATGCTGAGGGATGAGTCGAATAAATAAATTGGTAAGTGCAGACATGGATTAATGGTGCATATGTTGGTGGTGATTAATGGTAGTGGCTTTTTTAACAGTGAACAAGAATGTAGTTGATGTGCCATTACTAAAAGTAAAATTGATATTTATTTTTTCGCCCGCACGTATTGGTTTGGTAGGGTCGAAAAGCATCATGTGCATGCCTTCTGGTTCTAACTTAACCTCACCCTTTGCCGCGATATGAATGGTTGGCTGTTGTTGCATGCTCATTAAACCATTCTTTAACGTGGTTGTATGAAATTCAATTTTTTTAAAGGCTGGGCTAGCTGCACTCGTCACTTCAATATCATTCTTGTCGTTATTTTTTAGCGTTGCATAGGCGGCTTGAACGCGACTCACTGGCGGCGCCTCACGTATCCATGCATCTTCGATTGCTAAATCGTCAGCAGTGAGCAGCGGTGATATAAATAAGAAAATAAATGTTAGAAAAAAAGTTTTAATACTTAGCATTATTCTTGCTCATGGATATAGCGAATTAAAGAAAACTCATTATCGAGTTTGACTGGATCATGTGGTGCAGAGAATAGGGCATGCAAATTCCCTTGCGGATTAACTAATAAAATAGCACCGCTATGTTGCACTTCATATTTTTCATCGTCAGGTGATTTCTTGCTAATAAAATAAGGAATCCCAAATTGTTTTGTGATGGCATCAATTTGTTGACTCGAATTTCCCGTTAAACCGATGAATGAGTTATTGAAGTAGGGGATATATTTACTCAACACCTCAACGGTGTCGCGTTGATGGTCAACGGAGACCATGATGAATTTGGGAATGATCTTGTCTGGGTGATTTTTCTCCAGATTATTGGCCATCACATTCATGACCGACAAAGTATTGGGGCAAATATCAGGGCAATTGGTATAACCAAAGAATACAAATGACCAGTTACCTTTGAATGATTCTTGGTTAAATACCTTTCCGTTATGGTCAGTTAATTCAAAAGGGCTGATTGTTCTCGGTGTACGGAACACCGTTGCACTTAGGTTTTCCAAGTCTGCACGGCTGACTCGTCCCTGCTGGTAAAGAACAGTACCAACCAATGAGACGGAAATGGCAACGGCGAGGATTAGGGTAATAAAGAGAGATTTGCTCATGCTAATAATGCCTGAATATCGAATTAATGAGGCTGCATGATAGCAGAATTTATGGCTGGAAGACCTATTTTGTGGTCATGACACTGACTGCCTGCCAATCCGCTGGGGGAGGATTTTCGCGATATTCTGCGATGAGTTTTAAGTACATATCCGCAGTGAGATTTTCGTCATATTTATCGTACCAATACTTAAATACAGGCTCTGCGCTATCCCAATCGCGCGCACGGTAATCGTCGAGTGCTTGCTGCCAATCGGCAAGGTCTTTGGCAAGTTCGCCAGTCGCATGGCCACGGCCAATCACTTCATGGATGGGTACAGCGAGGTCTTTACCTTTTACGACAACGCGATCAAGTTCGCGTCCATAGAACTGATCTTTAACCGCAAGCCAGGTACTTTCTGAAACGAGTAAACGTACACCGTAGTATTTCGTAAGCCCTTCTAAACGTGCACCTAGGTTCACGTTGTCGCCCATTACGGTGTAGCTAAGTCTGCGATCAGAACCCATATTACCAACACGCATTTTACCGCTATTGAGCCCAATACCAATTTGTATAGAGGGTAGACCTTTTTCGAGCCAGTCAACACGTAATTCATCGAGTCGTTCAAGCATGATCAAAGCCGCGTCTGTAGCTAATGCCGCATGGTTTTCCTGTGGCAGTGGTGCGCCCCAGAAGGCCATAATCGCATCACCAATATATTTATCCAGCGTACCATCAGCATCAAAAACAATATTTGTCATGGGTGAGAAATATTCATGCAAGAAGGAAGTGAGTGCTTCGGCTTCCATGCTTTCAGAAATGGTTGTGAAACCACGAATATCTGAAAACAATACGGTGAGTTCTTCTTCAGCACCATCAAGGCTGAGTAGCGCAGGGTTTTCTGAAACCTGTTCAGTTAGCTGTGGTGATAGGTAAAGGCCAAGTGCATTTTTATATAAACGTTTCTGTCTTTCATCGATGACAAAGCGCATTGTGGTTGACTGTGCATAAAGTAGCGCAATAAAACTAACAGGAACAACAATACTAAAAGTCATGCCGGATTGAACAAAAAACACACCAACATAAATAAATAATAATGCAGCAAGGCTTAAGACAACTACGAGAGATTGCAACGGTTTTAAGCGTGCAACGGCAAGCATGACAATTGCAAATAAAATAATGAGTATCGGAATCTCTAACCAAGGAGCCCATGAAGGCTTATAGAAGCTATCACCATTAAGAATATTCGAAACGCCATAGGCAACTATTTCAGTCCCCCAAACTTTACCAACGGGTGTTAGGTGGTAATCATGGAGTAGGTTTGAATCTGAACCAAAAACAACAATTTTATCTTTGATAACCGAAGGGTCGATTTTGCCATTAATGAGATCGTATGCACGTAACAATGGAATACGTGATTCATATTGACGATTGTAAAAGTTTATTTGAATTTCACCAGCCGGATCTGTATTGACTTCATGCTTTCCGATACGGAGTTTTTCAGATTTCCCGTCATTAAGGGTTAGGTTATAAGATTCTTTTTGTAAATAAATACGTGCACCTTCGGCAATCGCATTCATTAAGTAATAACTTTTTGGTTTTTCTCCGGTCGTTTGCAGGCGGTGGAACAGGGGAGCAGAACCAATCGTGCCATAACGGTCATTATTGACCCATGCGTAACCTTGGCCTTTTGAACGAATTTGTAATGGTAAAATTGAAGTCCGTACACCGTGAATACGTTGGTATGGGAAAACCTCTAACTCACCTTGACCTTCTACATTGACTTTGCTTTTCGATACGATGCGAACCATATTTTCAGCGTATTGTTTGCGTTGTTGTTCGTTAGCAAATTCACTTTTGCGAGCTAATATGTAGACTAAGGCATAATTTAATTTGGATAAAGAACGCTTCAATTGACCATCAAAATTCAGTTCGCGAACCAACTTTAGATAAGTCTGTTGCGACATTTCACCGATATGTTTGCCAAGCGATTCTAAGACCCAGGGAGCTTGTGGCCATTCAAAGATCATATCGATCAGCACAGCTCTTGGCTGCATTGCCGCAAGTGTTTTGAATACATCAGCATGCACTTTACGCGCTAAAGGCCATGTGTTTTGTTCGGCGATAAGATCAGCATCGAGGTTGATGATCACCATATCAGGATGTGGTTCATCATTGCGTAATGCCGTGAGTGCCGTTTGATAGTAACTATCTGGCTTTAGCAATGTGCCAAAGAATTTACGGGAACTTTGATTAAAATCAATCGTGCTGATATTGGCTTGATATGGCAGGGTACGAAATACCCACGTTTCCGCAAAAACGTATAAGCCAAGATAAATAATTAATATTAAGGTACTGACTAATGGGATCGGGTTCTTGGTTACAAATTTTATCATTTGTAGTTGCCGTCCTTAGCTAATACCTAGAAAGAGTAAATCAGATTGATACCCGTTGTTTCTTGTTCATAGGTAAAATTATCTAATGTTGAATCGGCATTGTAGTAACGGTAATAAATTTCATTACGGAAACTGCGGTTCCATACTTTACCGATTTTGAAAGAAGTCTCACGATACTCATCATCTCGGTCAGTTGGGTTAGGTTCATCGTATTCACGATCTTCTTTTCGGTAAGATACATCGACGTAGGTAGAGAACCAAGGTAGAGGAGTAAAGACCCCTATACGATATTGATCTGATTCATATGAAAATGTGCTGGTGTCATCAGTTTCATTCTCGCGGTAGCGATAGTTAAGTGACAGTGAAGCACCTTGCGCAACAAAAGGAAGTAAGACACGGTTATTAAATTCGAAGTCAGACTTTTTCGCATTTTGGTCACTATTTTGTTCGAAGGTATCATCAGCAACACGACCGATGAGTGATACACGGTAATTTTTCGTTACCTGATGGTTGTACGTTAAAATGGCGCGGTTAGTTGTAATAAATGCATCATGACCGAAACCAACTAGCTCACGTTCTACTGCTAATTTTGTATCCCAGCCATAGCCAACCATACCGGCGTGTACGCCAACTCGTGCTAGCTCAACCTCAAAGTCGCGTGCATCATTTCTAGTATAAAACTGATCAAGTAGTAAACCAGTTGCACCAATATAGTAGCGTTCGCCAATACGGTGGTTATATTGTGAGGAGGCAGTCACTACCCAACGAAAATCTTTGACATTAGTTGAATTCACATTTGCAGAATCACTAGGAGCAGACGCAATATTCGTATCACGTTCGTAGGCAAGGATAAGTGAACCGCGTAATCCCTTTGGACGGTAACTTAAACCTGTTTCAGCAAGCGCTAGCTCAGCGGAGGTTTGATAAGGATCATCTTCACGTTCAGCAATACGACCAAAATACTCACGCGCTTGGTTTTCATTCTCGGCTAAACGATGGCCTTTGGCTGTGATGAAGAGGGTACGACTAGAATCATCTCCTGCAGCAATGAGTTGATCACCCGCTTGTGCTGCAACTTTTCCATTCTCAGATTTAAAGCCAGCAAACATTAAATAGGTGAGAGCACCTTTGTTACCGGGTGCCACTTTTAGTGCTCGTTGAAATTTCTTAATTGCTTTGGCGTAGTCTTCCTTATTGAAGGCAACAATACCGATAATGAATGGGCGTTGGAAACGAACATCGTTAGCAGGATTTGTCGCCGGTTTTTTTTCTTCTGCAAATGAGATATTCGTAAAACCAAGCAGTGCAGCAAGTGTGAAAACAGTGAGTGTTTTGAGCATTCCCTAACTCCTGAACCCTATTATTTTTCTTTATTTATAAATAGTTAGGGTGATTTTATAGTTCTATTTATTGATAATCAAGCCTAAAACTAACTACCGTAGTATGTCACGGTGGTTAGCTTGATGTTGTTGACTGCATTTACTGAGCTGTGAAAATAGCTGTGGTTTGCTGAAGCACTCCACCTGTTACTACTGGTTCAGTTTCAATAGGCTCTACTGGCGCAACGACATCGGTGCTAATCGATGTCGTTAAAGTAAATGTCGGCAGTGGTTCTGTTGGTAGTTCAAATTGAGGTACGAGTGCGATGGGTCTAGTCGGGGCTAAACTATTGGTTAAGTCTCCAGTGGGCAGAGCTGTTCGCAGTCCTGCTTGAGGAAGTCTTGCAGTTTTATTAAGTCCACTTAAACCATTTCTTGCATTGATATTTAAAGCAACATTACTGTCGACTTTAATCGTGCCAATGAAGCCAATGTTAGTACGTGCCCCTACATTAGTACGACTAAACACATCGGCCGCACCATGGAAGTTACCAAGGCCATCGGCAACATTGCCGCTAATACCATTTTCAGAAAAGGCTTCGCTGCCAAGGCCACCCGTTGAGGTGGTCAAGCCATTTACACCAGTAGAACCGGAACCATCAGTACTGGCAATTAAAGAATCACCAGCCATATGGGCCAAAACTTGATTACCAGGTAAGGTTGAAGGAGGCGCAGGCGGAGTTGGGGTTGCATTATCACCAGCAAACACTTGGTTACCTTGATCACCTAATTGAATCGGATTAAATTTCCCATCGTGTTTTTTTTGTTGCGTACCAGGAATATCACCGCCATTATTTGTACCAAATTTACCCACTTCGGCGACTTGAAGCTGTCCTGGTCTTAGACCAGAGTTATTTCCAGAGTTGTCATTATTACCGTTGCCGTTGTCAGCATCATTATTTTCATGACCTTTTTCTTGTGATTCTTCCACTTCTGAAATGACAGTTTCATCAGCTGGTGCAGCGTTTTCTGTTTCATCTTGGTTATTTTTATTTGCAGAATTATTCGCGTTTTCATTTTTGTTGCCGGATGAATTGGGAGCGCTTTGCGGTGTTGAGTTATTTTCTGAAACGCTTGCTGTGGCAATACCTTTCCCTAACAGTTTGTTACCCACAGCAACGAATTGCGAGCCACCGCTCTCGAGGATACTACCGGGGAAGTAACGGAATTGTCCCCTGTGAACACGAATAATACTTCGGCCAGGTTTGCCGTTTTGAGTTTCTTCGTAAACCTCAATACTTGCGTGTGCTTTAGGACCCAGTGTCAGCATACTTTCGTCATTAAACAGGATCGTGGTGCTGCCTTTATCACCGGTTTTTAATGAGTCGCCTTCATTAATCGTATCGTTAGCAACAAATTCCCCCTTACCAATGACACTAGCATTAACAGCGATCGCACCAATGCCAATGTCAGCTTGTTTGGCAAGTGATAAAGAACTGATGAGTAATAGGCTGCTTGTTATTAAAGAGACAAATATCTGTTTAGTTTTTGTGCTCATAATATGTCCTTTATGGAAATAAAGTAATTTAAAGACACTCGCTAAATTATTTTGTCAATAATCGTGTATCAAATGTTTTAATTATCGTTGTTGTGACGGGCTCAATAACAGGTTCAACAAGAACAGGTTCGAATACCACAGGTTCAACGGCGATAGGTTCGAATACCACAGGTTCAACGGCGATAGGTTCGAATACCACGGGTTCAACGGCGATAGGTTCGAATACCACGGGTTCAACGGCGATAGGTTCGAATACCACAGGTTCAACGGCGATAGGTTCGAATACCACAGGTTCAACGGCGATAGGTTCGAATACCACAGGTTCAACGGCGACGGGTTCGAGTACGACCGGTTCAACGGCGATGGGTTCAATAACTGGTTTAACAACAACCGGTTCGAATGTTGTGAGCGTGGGTTTAACTATCACTGGCTCAAGTGTTCGTATGTTTTTTGTAAGTACAGGATCAACAGGTCTTGGTTTTACATTAATGGGCGATATCGCAATTGGTCTTGTAGGGACAAATTTTCCAGATTTTGTTGGTGCGATGGGAGCCGGCTTTGGTTTAAGCTTAATAGAGCCTTTTGTTATAACTGTTGGGTTATTTACTTTGGGTGATTTCGGTTTTGCAAATCCTTTTGATGGAGTTCTACCAAGTTTAGTTGTAACTTTAGGTTTTATTCCAATATCACGCGCTCCAGTATATGACTTGCTAGGTTTTGATAGCTCTCCATTTTTACCAAGTTTAGAGGTTAAAGTACCAGCAAGCGGGATAAATGTGCTTTTTGATATTCGAGTGTAAATATTGTTGTCTGCATCAGTGACAACTAAGTCGACGATAGGTTTACTTTTTACACCAATACTAACGGTTCCCTGAAAAACCAATCCTATTTGCAGAGGTGAGTCTTTATCAATGGTTTGTATTCCAGGAAGAGTGATTGATTGTGGCCCGCTAAGCGGGTTTGTAAATACCTGACCCGGTTGTACCGTGATAAGTCCTGGAGGGCTACAGGTTTCACATTTTGTCATATAAAAAACAGCGGTATTTGAGCCCTGAGGTCCAGCATTACCCAAATCTGGATGTTCTATATCTAAACTGATGGGAACACCAGGTACACTGCCAAAAGGAGGTCGTTCAGATTCTGTAGCATCAACAATATCTGTGGCAGCAACAACTTCTGGCTCACCAACATCAAGTCCTGCTTCCACTGCGACGGGGTTATTTACAGGAACAATGGCTTTATTATTGGAAGCGCTTTTTCCAAGTATATTTTTTGGTGAATTGCCCGCGTTATTTTGGGGTAGAAAGACAGGTTGAAGTTTGCCATTACTTGCACCAATGGCTTTGTTGCCCGCGATGATAAATTGTGCACCACCGTTATCGAGAATATCGCCAGGAAAGAAACGGAAGGTGCCTTTTATAACTTGTATATGTGATTGCCCAGGTCGTGTGGCATCACCCTCATCATAAACAGCAATTCGTGCTTCTGCATTTGGACCTAATGTGAGCATACTTTCATCATTAAAAAGAATGGTTGTAGAACCTTCTGATTTAGTGATGATGTAATCTTTTTCAACAATATTATCGTTTGTTTTAAAAGCACCTTTACCCTTTAGCGATGTATCAACAACGATCGCGCCGAGACCAATTTCCTCGGGTTTTGCGAGCAAGTTTAAGTTTGTGCCTAGTAGCACTAAGCTGATAGTTAAGACTGTAATTGGTTTGCGCACCGCTCTCTCCCAAAAGCGAGGAGGCTGCCTATGTATGCAGAGCCTCCACTTCCCTTATTAATTTGGACGAATTATATACAAATGGGGTATTTGCAGATATGGCAGAATGCTTACAAACTTGCAGGACAACACTTAAGCTGTTGATAAATATAGATATATTAGTTTGTTTTTTGTAGGGTCTTTGCAGCCTGTTCCATTGCAGCCTTGGCTTCTGGAGGCATGTAGTTCTCATCGTGCTTGGCAAGCACTTGTTCGGCCTGAAATAGGCCTGTTTGTTGTAATTTCCCTTGTACAACAACGCCTTGCCCCTCGCGGAAGAGATCAGGAAGGATGCCTTTGTAACGGACGTTAACGTCTTTGATGGTATCGGTGACGGTAAAGCTGACTTCTAAGCCATCACCGTTATGCTGCACGCTATCGGCTTTGACCATGCCACCCAAGCGAAAGGTCTGATTAATAGGCGCTTTGCCAGCCTTAATATCAGTTGGGGAGTGAAAAAAGACGATATTACTGCTAAACGTGTTGAGAATAAGCAGCGTAACGGCACTTAAGCCAAATACAGCCAAGGCAATAAAACTGATTTTTTTATGACGTGGTTTCATTTGCGTGCCTTATCTTCTTTTGTTGTGCGCGATACTTGCGTAACGGTAACCATATATTTAGGCCAAGAATAGCAGTTGTAAGCAGATAACTTCCCCATACATAGAAAGCATACCCACCCATATTGAAAAATTCACCCCAGTTCATGCGCCTTGCTCCTTTAACCAGCGAGAATCAGCTTCATTATCGAGAATAGCTGATCGCATACGTATCAAGACAACATTGATGAAGAAAAGTTTAAAGGCAACCGCCATTACCAATAATGGAATCAGAATACTGCTATGAATACGGGGGCCATCAATGCGAGCGACCGAGGCTGGTTGATGCAAGGTGTTCCACCATTCAACTGAATAATGAATAACAGGCAGGTTGATGACACCAATTAACAACAAAATAGCACCTGCACGCGCTGCACGACGGGGATCATCAATAGCGGATTGCAGTGACATAAAGCCGAGATATAAAAACAGTAAAATTAGTTCGGAGGTGAGACGTGCATCCCATACCCACCACGCACCCCACATCGGTTTTCCCCATAGCGAGCCAGTGAGCAATGCGAGTAGAGTAAAAGATGCGCCAATCGGTGCACTGGCGACAATGAATGTATCAGTCAATTTTATTTTCCAAACTAGCCCGATAGCGGCGGCACCAGCCATTAGTGCATAGACGAACATCGACATCCATGCAGCGGGAACGTGGACGAACATAATGCGCACGGTCTCACCTTGCTGATAATCAGGTGGTGCGACAAATAAACCAAGATATAAACCTGTTGCAAGAGCCAGCACAGATAACCAAGCAAACCACGGTAAACATTTACCCGCGAGAGGGTAAAAGTATTTTGGCGCAGCGTATTTCTGAAATATCACTGTAGCAAGCCTTTTGTCTGTAATTTGCTCATAAGGATAGTTTACCAGTTAGTCCAAAGATATTCTTAGTGCATAACTACTTACCCATGGTGCAAAAATGAGCGTGATAATAAGGTATGCGCTAATGAGTGATAAATGGCCCTCGGCAGAGTAGCCATTACTGACCGCAATAATAGCGCCCGTTGCAAAAATAAGCACTGGAATATAAAGCGGTAAGATTAATAGTGCGAGTAATACGCCACCACCACGTAAGCCTAATGTTAGCGCCGCACCAATAGCACCAATTAGGCTTAAGATTGGTGTGCCGAGTAATAGCGTTAGCATGGTATAAATTAAAGCTGTCGACGACATGTCTAAACTAAGCGCTAACAGCGGGCTGATTAATACTAAAGGCAAGCCGGTTGTTAACCAGTGTGCAGTAATTTTTGCGAAGACTAAAATACTCGCTGGTTGCGGTGTAAGCAAGAGCTGTTCGAGTGTGCCGTCGTGTAATTCATTATTAAATAAACGTGATAATGATAAAAGTGTCGCCAACAATGCAGCAACCCAGATCACGCCGGGTGCTATCAAGCGTAGTGTTTCAGGTTCAGGGCCAATACCTAAAGGAAATAAACTGATAACGATAATAAAAAATATCAGTGGCGTGAGTATGTCATTGCGTTGTCGATAGGCAAGTAATAACTCACGTTTTAAAACGCGGAGCCATGCTGAAAATAGGCCAAGAGAGTGACTCATTTACCCGAGTTCCACATTGATGCTGACGTGTGAAATAAAGCTGGCATCTTGGTGGGTTGTCACGATAGCCATGCCACCCTCTTTTAAATGTTTAGCAAGATGCAGGCTAAACCATTCAACCGCATTAACATCGAGTGCCGCAAGCGGCTCATCCAATATCCACAGTTTGCGTGACTCAAGTAATAGTCTCGCTAATGCAACACGACGTTGTTGGCCTTGCGATAAAAGTCGCAATGGTTTGTTTAAATGCTTACCTAGACCGACATCGTCAAGTGCCGAAAATATTTTAGCGCGGTTTGTTGTTTGCTGAACAGAAAGCTGTAAATTCTCTAGTGCATTGAGATCACTGTGCATACCATGACGGTGACCGATATAAAGAAGATCGGTATTAAAGTCATCGCGGTGTTGGTATATATTTTGTTGATGCCATGAAATTTCACCGGTGACAGGAAGTGTTAGACCGCTGAGCATACGTAGTAGGGTAGTTTTACCGCTACCATTACTCCCGCTAACATGAAGTAAATCGCCATCTTGTAATTGGAAAGAAATATCAGAGAAGAGCTGCTGGCCACCACGTTCGGCAGCCAGCATATTAGCTTGCAACATTACTTCTTGGTAGCCCTGCGGCGTAATGAATCATCTTTCGTATCACGAATGATGTCACTTAGCTTGGCTTCATCACTAACAAAGTAAGGTTCACCATGTTCGTCTAAGTAAAGTTTCTTCATTTCATCTAGTGTGAATGGACGTGAACCGATGCGACCAAAGATAGCGATTTGACCACCGGTTTCATCTACGGCACGGTCACGTGCAAGGCCTTTAGATAGGGCAAGTGCAGGTGACTTGGTTGGTGCAGTCGCAATCAATTCAGGCACAGGTTCTGGACTAAAGCCGTAGAAACGTGGTTGTGAATCAGGTGAAGTTAATTGCAGAACCTTGAGGCCATTCTTACCATCAGCAACATAACCAATCAGTGATGCATTGGTAGTACCAATAACAATATCGCGAGCATCATTGAGCTGACCATCGGCAGTGTATTTCATGTATACCTTTGGTTGCTCAGGTTTTTCAACATCAATAATTACCAGACCTTCGCTACCACCTGCAACGTAAGCATAAGTACGTGCTACGTAAATACGATGACCATCTTTCATTGGTACAAAGGCATTCTCAACAACCTTAGGCTTCTCTGGCACAGTGATATCAACAACCTTGAAACCTTCATCATCAGTAACGAATAAGTAGCGGAACTGCACTGTAGTTGCACGTGGGTTCTTCATTGGGATGATGTTAAGCAGTTTAGGCTTGGTTGGATCATCCATATTAAGAACAACAACACCTTTAGGTGTGGTGATGTAGAAGTAGTAACCAGCAATGGTTAGATGACTTGCACCATCAAGTACGCCATTCTCATTCCAAGTGGCTTTACGCTCGAAGAAGTTATTGCGTGGTTCGCCATCAGAAAGCGTATTAACATCGGCAACAATCAAACCTTCTTCCGAGTCAGTAATAAACATATTGTCGTAGATGGGATGCATTTGTTGCTCAAGGTTAACCTCTTGCATCATTTTGCTGCGACTACGAACGGCATGAATAGGTTGCTCTGTTGGCAGTACAACACAAGTTGCATTTTTCGATTTAATGCGTGTGTTGTGTCCAAGCGGGCTAAACGGTGCAGTGATAATGCGTTGCGAGAAGCCTTTATTGGCAATACTAGCAACGTCATAGGCTTGTGTGCCGTTTTTACCTTCAGATACGTATAAGTATTCGCCACGCATTTGCAGGCAGTTAGCGTTGTTTGAATCATGACGGAATACGTATTCGAGTTTTTCTGGTAGCACGCGATTGTTATCAAGGTGATCCTTGAACCAATCTGGGTAAGCATACTTGTGCAAGTAACTACCAATAACGGCTTGAGGTTCGTCCCATTCAGTTACGCGTTGACCAATGATTTGTTCTTCAGTACCAACCCATGCGTAGTAACCAACAAAGTTAACAAAGT
>Ga0316207_10002792_pt1 | contig 17275 bp, 13 predicted proteins | sample 6weekpyrite_MG_FD_204943 | JGI IMG/M metagenome (GOLD analysis project Ga0316207, IMG submission 204943) | Microbial mat bacterial communities from mineral coupon in-situ incubated in ocean water Damariscotta River, Maine, United States -... | ecosystem: Environmental > Aquatic > Marine >...
AATCCAAAAGTGATAGAAGTCTATTTGGGTCACTAATTATACGCAGGGGAGTATTTATTGTGCTTGAAGTATCAGATTTACATGTTAGTTATGGGCAGAGTGAAGTAATTCATGGGATTAATTTCGAAGCAAAGAAAAATGAAACACTTGCGATAATGGGTCGCAATGGAATGGGTAAAACCACCCTGTTTAAATCATTGATCGGTATTCTTGAGGCAGGCAAAGGTAAAATAAAAATCGACGGAAAAGATGTAACCGGTAATGAAAGTTATCAACGAGTTGAAAATGGTATTGCATATGTTCCTCAAGGCAGAATGATTTTCCCAACACTAACAGTACAGGAAAATATTGAAACCGGTATGCAAGTCTCCGGATTAAAACGAATACCTGATGATATTTATGTTTTATTTCCAGTATTGCAGGAAATGCGTCACCGTAAAGGGGGAAATCTGTCCGGTGGTCAACAGCAACAACTGGCTATAGCGCGTGCACTTGTAACAAACCCCAAAGTATTGTTGTTGGATGAACCAACTGAAGGAATACAGCCATCGATTATTAAAGATATTGCCAATATTTTAAATGAAATAAAGAAACTTCGGGATATCACGATAATTGTATCTGAACAAGTCTTGAGTTTCACCATGTCAATAGCAGACAGGTTAATCGTTATCGATAAAGGAAACTTTATTCATGAAGATTTAAGAGAGAACATCGATACTGCGCAGATAAGCAAGTACTTATCAGTATAATTTAATAAGGTTTATATTACGGAGTTAAAAAATGAGACATGGGGATATATCATCAAGCGATGATACCGTTGGTGTTGCAGTTGTAAACTATAAGATGCCACGATTACATACAAAGTCGGAAGTTTTAAATAACGCTAAGAAAATAGCAGAGATGATTACAGGTATGAAACAGGGATTACCTGGAATGGATCTGGTTATATTTCCCGAGTATAGCACTCATGGAATAATGTATGACAAAAATGAGATGTACGATACTGCTTCAGCTATACCAGGTGCAGAGACAGATATTTTTGCCGAAGCCTGTATAAAAGCAAATACTTGGGGCGTTTTTTCAATAACAGGTGAACAACACGAAGATCATCCACATAAGGCACCCTATAACACATTAATCTTAATTAACAACAAAGGTGATATTGTACAGAAATATCGTAAAATCATGCCATGGTGTCCGATAGAAGGCTGGTACCCTGGTGACAGTACATACGTTTCTGAAGGCCCCAAAGGATTAATGATCAGCTTAATTATTTGTGATGATGGTAATTATCCTGAAATTTGGCGAGATTGTGCTATGCGTGGTGCTGAGTTAATTGTCCGTTGCCAGGGCTATATGTACCCGTCGAAAGAACAACAAATTATTGTTGCCAAGACCATGGCCTGGATGAATAATTCGTACGTTGCTGTCGCTAACGCAACGGGCTTTGATGGCGTATATTCCTATTTTGGACATTCCGCAATTGTTGGCTTTGATGGACGTACATTAGGTGAGTGCGGTGAAGAAGACTATGGCATACAATATGCTGAATTATCAATTTCTCAGATTCGGGATGCACGCAAAACAGGCCAGTCACAAAATCATTTATTCAAACTATTACATCGTGGATATACCGGCTTAATTAATTCAGAAGAAGGATCTGAAGGTGTTGCGAAATGTCCTTTTGAGTTTTATTCAACCTGGGTTAATGATCCACAAAGTGCAAAACAACAAGTTGAAAACATCACTCGTCAAACAGTTGGGACAACAGAATGTCCAATTGACGGTATTCCAAACGAAAATTCAAAAACTCAACACAGATAGTCGTTTATTAACTAAAATTATTCATAAGGAAATTGAAAGCAGAATATTTTAAATTTAATTTGTATAATCTATATCCTAATAAAGATTTAGAAATTAAGGTAAATTCTTTACAATTGAAGGCCCGATAATTTTTGTCAGCCAAACCGGTAGCTTCTGCCATGCATTAATAACCAGTTTATATTTAGGATTATCGGGATTCATTTTGGGCACCTCCTGTCCGGCGGCTAACCAATAGTGCCAATATAACTGTTTAGGTTTTGCGCCCCACTGCTTTTTAAAACGATAAGTACCGGCATTAATTGTTGAGCGGCCGAAATCAAATTGTTTATAACCTTGTTCAATCGAGTATTTAAGTACTTCCCAGTAGAGAAACATATTAACACTAATTTTATTAAACTCACGTAATGCTGAAGCCCAGGGGATCTCCATCCGATCTTTATACCCCAGTAAAAAACCTGCTGCCGCAGGTTTATCATTATGATAGACACAAATAATATGAGCATTATCAGGGAATGTTTTCAAAATTGATTTAAAGAACTGCTTTGAATATACCGGCGTCCCTAAATCACGCATATTTTGTGCGAATACATTGTAAAAATCATCCAACAGATCCAAACCACCTTGCTTACTTGAAACAGGTTCACGTTGAGGTCGTTTAACCTGCGCCCTGACTTTAGTACCAATATCTTTCCACAGGATGTCAGGCTCAGCGGGTAAATCTAAAAGCATAACAACTTTATCTTCTCGACAACCCCAGTCACCTTGATATTTTTGTGTATCGCGAAATTCCACATGACTGGCTGAATGTGTACTTGCAAGGTCACCAGCGTGTTGCATTAACAGTTTAGAAATACTTTCATCATTCGCTATAGCTCCACCATAATTAAAATAAGGTACGGATACCATATAGTTACCAAACAGAAAGCTTTTCAACTGAACGACAGGTAAAATCCCGGTTATTTCATTGTTAGCATTTGTTGAATAAAAATAGTAACTACTATGATTAAACTGGCTCTTGATAACTTTCTGCCAGGCACTCAAATGGTAAAGACTCCCTTCAGAATGAGATTCCACGTAGCTATCCCATTGAGAAAGTATTTCAGCATTACTGTCTTTTTGTGAAAAATCGATTAATTGGTATGACATTCAGAATTACTTACTGTAATAAGTTTAGTTCAGACAAGACATTTTTCATGGTTGTGAAATCAAAATCATCGATCAAATTATTCAATCGCGCTTCACATTTATCCAGATTATTGTAATGACGAAACCTGGAGAACCAGCTGGCATTAATTCGAGGTTGTTCAGGATCAACCTCCCAGGGATGCAGGTAAAAAACAAATTGTTCATTTTGTTTTTTGTTAACCGCCTTTAAGAACTGGCGTGTTAAAAAATAGGGATATAACCTGAAGTAACCGCCGCCAGCAACCGGGATATTCAATTTACCGAGTCGTCTGGTCGTTAAAGGAAATTCAACTAATTCACTGCCATTCGGTGTCGTTAATTTATGTGGGATGGTTTCAGCATCTGCAATACCATAGCGATCATGCCTGATTGGGAAAATACTTGAATCATAAGCAAATCCAGCTTCCTGTAAAATATCAAGCGCCCATAAGTTGCGTTTCGTTATCGAATAACTCGCCGCACGGTATCCAAGAATTTGCTCGCCAATAAGATCTTCTAATAATCTTTTAGAACGAATTGTTTCGTCTTTAAAAACTTCCTGGGACTGATTATAAATTAACTGATGACTATAACCATGACTGGCAACTTCATGTCCCTGGTTATGAATGTCTTTAACAAGCTGTGGTTCTTTATCAGCTACCCAACCCAATACAAAAAACGTGGCTTTTATGTTTTTTTCGGCAAACAAATCAAGTAAACGGTGTGTATTGTCAACAACTCTGGACTCGTGCTGTGTCCATTCGTTGGTATTGACTGAATTGGCAAATGCAGAAACCTGATAATAATCTTCCACATCGACACTCATTACATTATTTTTCATACTATTACAGTCTATCGGGTATTTTTCTTGTTCGTCTCAACTAAAGATTCGATTAGCATATCAAGCTTCTGTTCTATTTTATCTAATCGGCTATTAATATCACTACCATCTAATACCACATCAACTTGCTGTGAATTTACACTGTCGGGCACTGTATGCAAAAACTCATTAGTACGTTCGCCACCAAGTTCTTTATTCATGTCTGCGACAACGACCGATATATCTTTTTTGTTTAATCTGGATTTTTCTTCAAGATAACCATATACAAATAAACGATCACACAATAAATTTACTCGACGAGGAATACCATCTGACCAGCGATATAGTTCAGCATACACTTCACGAGAAATGGATGGGTTCTTTTTGTCCCAGCCAACGGATTCTAAACGGTAATTAACATAATCTCGCGTTTCTGCTTCATTCAAGGGATCAAGGTGGTACGAAGCGATGATTCGTTGACGAAGATGCTCAAATTCTTTGGAAAGAATGGTCGTTCGCAACTCTGCCTGCCCAACCAGAAACACCTGCATCACTGCCCGACCATTCTGCTCAAGGTTAGAAAGAATTCTTAATTCTTCCAGCGCATCGGCATTTAGCGTTTGTGCTTCATCGACCACGAGAAGGATACGGTTTCCCTGTTCACGGCATTCCAGAAAATGATTTTCAATCAATTTGAGTAAAGCTACTTTACTTAAGTTTTTATAGTCTAACGAAAAAACAGAAGCAATCATTTCCAGAATAGCAGTTGAATCAAGATTAGCCGCCACCATTGTTCTGACAATTACATTCTTATCTTCAAGTTCAGTTAATAAAGCCTGAATTAATGTTGTTTTACCGGCACCAATTTCACCCGTAACCGTTACAAAACCTTCACCTTGCTCAAGCCCATAATTAAAATAAGACAAAGCTTGCATATGCCCACGACTGGCAAACAGGCAATTCACATTAGGAATTAATTGAAATGGCTTTCCGGTAAAATTATAGTATTCTTGATACATAACTAATTAAATGCCTGGGTTAAGCCAACAGTAACAATATTTTCATCATAATCAGAATTAACAATAGTTGAATGCCTGTTACCATGAGAAAGAAGCACTACCGCCGTTAAACGAGGTGATAAACGTCGATTAATACTAAAATCTATAAATGATGTAAATATTTTCTCTCCTGAGGATGCGGTATAATTACGATTCCACCTTGTTGCCAGTATATAGCTCATAATACTTGATGAACGTAACAATACTGAAAAAGAAGCATTGTTAATACGTGTCTGATCACCAGTTTCCTGGAATTTACGTAATTCATTGGAATAACTAACCTTAATACTGGTTTTAGAGAAGGTATATATCGCACTTATAGATGATCGCTCTTTTACAAAAACCTCTGAAGTAATAGAGTTACTGGTATCAATCTGTCTGGATTGCTCAGTTAACGTGTCAGACTGCTGCAAATCTATTAACGATAAAGCAGAATTAGACAGCTCTTCTCGATAATTAGCATTGAGTTTTAATCGCCTGGCATTGTGCTGCCAATGTAAACTACCTGTGTGACCAAAAAAACGTTCGCCATAGGTTAGTGTAAAAGAATCTCTGGAACCTGCTTTCATATCAATCCCGGCATTCCAGAATGAATCATCAATGCTTTGATTGGTCACTGTAAAAAATGTATTTTCATCTTTCCCGACTGTTCCGTAAACATGAGCCCGGGTTGAGAATCTGTAACCAAGCAGAATACTTCCTTTTTTAAACTCGGAGTCACTACCAGTGTCATAATCTGTTTCTTTTCTGCTGTAATAAAGCTGCCAACTTATTCCGGTTAGTTTAGACGAACTATTTAATTTAAAAACCTCGCCGTTTTGCTCTGAATCTACTGACTCGTCTCGTCGATAGTCAACCGCTGAGTAAGTATAACGTAACAACAAGTCCGTCTTATTAAAAAAAGAATACTTAAGATAAGGTTCAACTATATAATTAGAAACATCCGTTTTATTCCCAGTCACTGCAATATTATTACTCCCTACTGGTGAATCGGCATTGATAATTTGCTGGCTGTGATTTGCGTTAAAGTCAATGAAAAAATTATCATCAACCAACTCGGATGTGCTTTTTGCCGATAGTTGATGATATATATTATTACGTGAACTCTCTTTTTGATAAAAGAGATTCTGCATTGTGTAATCCACATTTGCCTTAAAATGTGAACCTTTCATAAGCAAACTAAATGCCGGGCTAACAGTCGTTACAAACTCTCCTGTCTCCTGGCCTTTAGGTGCTAATAAAACATTGTCAGTATATGACTCCTTAATACTGACAGAAGGTTTAAGTATAACTTCTCCTGCTATCGTTACATTCAGTAGTAACATTAATACCAATATAGCAGAGAAACGATACGCTTTAGATTTTAAGTTCAAACTATAATTGATTAAATACATACACATATAATCTGCTTTTTCTAATTCGAACCATACGCTGAATCACCGTAGTAATCAGAGCCAGTACTAATTTGCGTTTTATTAAGAACAAGTCCTATTGGTTTGGAATTATCAAGCATAGCTACTGCATCTTCTACATCGTGTTTTAATGTTCTATCCGCTTCAACGACCAAAACTATCTGACCAGCCAACTCAGCAATAACCTGTGCCTCAGAAGTAATAAGCAATGGAGGTGTATCAAATATAATAATCCTGTCCGGATAACGTTCAGATAATTCTGAAACAAGATTAAACATTTTATCGCTGGCTAAGAGCTCAGTACCATGTTCATATTTTTGCCCTGCTGGAATAATTTTAAAATCTGGCAGATCAGTACTTACTACAACGTCAGATAAATCTTTTTTCCCAACTAAAACATCAGTTAAGCCAATTTCTTTTTCTAAACTAAATAATTTAGTCAATGTTCTTTTTGGTAAATCAGCATCAACCAGTAAAACCGTTTTATCCAGTTCTATTGCAATACTCATTGCAAGATTAGAGGCCGTAAATGTTTTCCCCTCGCCAGGTAGCGAGCTACAAATCATCACGATATTACCATTTTCAACTAAAGCAGCTTCTTTACCAAAAGCATTCGCCAGTAAAGGACGCTTAATTTTTCGAAAAGCATTATCAACTACCATACTTCCATCAAGCATAGAAATACTAAGACCAGCTTTTACAAGTTGCTGTCGATTTAAATGCAGCTTACACTTATCAATATTGGAATCGTTATCCTTTACTTTATAGCGGGTTGTTTTTATATCCGGTTGGATGCGCTTAGTAATTGCTCCGGATTTATTTTCCTGTAGCTTACGCATCGCTTTATCGATGATACTCATTGGCTAGTGACCCTTTCCCATTAAAACAGTTTGGACATAATAGCTGCCACTATCTTTAAAAACTAAAGCAATACCAAAAATAATAATTAAACAAGAACCAACAATTAAGAATTTTGTAAGCTCAAATTTTAGTTTTGCTTTTTGAGCGGCAGACCAGCGAATTTTAATTGCCCCAAGGACAGGTAAACCAAGTGTTTCACCAAGTTCATGTGTTGTGATAAAAACTGGCCTTAGCATGTATAGTAAAAACATTAGCCCCAGACCCGCTCCAACTCCTGCTCCAAGCCCACCCAACATAAGCAACCCACGCTTTGGACTAGCAGGCACAATGGGCACAAAAGGAGGATCTATAATTTTAAACTTAACACGGTCATTTCCTTTATCAGCCTGTGCTGAAAGTTTCGCAGCTTCAAGTCGAGCGAGCAGTTCTTCATACTGTCCTTTAATTACAGTATAGTCCCGGTTTAACCTTGCAAGCTGAGCTTCAACCTCTGGAATAGTATCAACAAGATCTTCATATTTTTTTATTTTAATCTTTTGTTCATTTAATTTTGCCTGAATCGTTTTTAACTCTACCGCTGCCGCACTTAATGCAATTTTGGTGTCCTGATAGACTGGATTAAGCGATAATGATTCATTACCAGCAGGTTCTGAATTATTAGTCTGAAGCCGTTCCTTTGACTGTCTTTCTTTTTTCTTTTCTAACTGAGCAATTATTTCTTTTTTCGCGATTACATCAGGATACTGATCCGTAAATTTTAACAACAATTCATCTAATGCAACTGTATGCTCACGAATCTGTTTATCGATTTCTGAATCTCCAACAAACGCAGGCGCTTCACCTTTTAACTGCTTATCAAGTAAATTATATTTATTTTTAGCAATGCGTAATTCACTTTTAAGTTTATCTCGCGCTTCATAAGCTGCTTGTAAACGAGAATAATATCCTTGACCTTCGCTTGGCATTAACCCCACATTCTTCTTTTTAAATGCTGCAAGCTTTTCTTCTGCTACAGTTAAGCGAATTTCCTGTTGCTCAATTTGTTCAATTAGAAATTTTTGAGCACTTTTCTTCTCGCTTATGCTGTCAAGTAGTGCACCATCAATTAAAGTCTTTATGATGTTGTCAACAACCTGCTTTGCTATATATGGCTGAGTGTGGCTATAGGCAAATGAATAAAGAGTATCACCTTTTCTCTTAGGCAGTTTAATTAGAATATTATTTTGTAGATTTGCAATTAGATTCCGCTTAGCTGCGGGCGATGTTGCATATTTACTTAAGTCAGTATTGTCAATGATGTTTTCTAAATTCTGCCTTGCGACAATTATTCGTGTCATAAAGTTGACTTTATCAACCATATTCGTGTCAACGGCCAACCCTTCCAGTAAAGGGTCTAAAGCTGACCTACTTTCAATCTGAACTCTCGAAGAAGCCTTATATTTATCAGGTAATGTATAAATAACTCCCCAACTAATAAGAGAAATGCACCAGGTTGAAATTAGGCCGTACCACCGATAGCGCCACATTCCACGTGCATAGGTTAACAGCTGTAATAATTGATCACGCATTTAGAAAACTAACTATAGTTTAAAGTTAAGCTTAAGATTTAGATTTAGAACCACGACTCAGGAATAAGAAGGATATCCCCGGGATGCATAACTAAATTGGCACTAATATCACCATTTTTAATTAAATCATCTAAACGTACGGCGATTTCTTTGCTCGAACCACCTGTATTACGAATGACTTTTGCATCATTTCCATCCGCAAACTCGGTTAAACCACCTACCTGAATCATAACATCAAGCAAAGTCAGTTGCTTGCTGTAAGGTAAAGTGCGAGGTTGTGCTGCCTGGCCGATGACTCGAATTTGCTGTTCCAAGTCACCAACAAAACTGGTGACAATAACAGTGACTTGCGGGTTTCTTATGTATTTTGCAATTCTTTTTTCAATATCACGTGCCAGACGTGTCGGCGTTTTACCTACCGCAACCATATCCTCGACAAGTGGTGTCGAAATACGGCCATCAGGTCTAACAGGAACCGTGATCGAAATTTCAGAATTTCGCCATACAAAGACCTTAAGATTATCACCCGCACCAATTAAATACTCAGAAACTGTGTTAACAGGGATAGATGCATCGGTAGCTGTTGTCACCTTATTGGCAGTAGTACTACTGCAGGCAGCAACTGTTAAAAGACCGCAAAGGCCAAATACAACCTTTAAAATTTTATTTATACTCATGAATACTAACCCTCACTTCAAAATTTGTACTGAAACCCAGCAAGATGAAATAACCCTTTGATTATCATCGTTTTAAATACTTATTATATAAAAATCCCACTCACTCTTATAATATAACTATAAACTATTGAAAAATATATATAAATAGCTATTTAGCAACTTTTGGCTAAATTCACAAATTAATCCAGTACTCACCTGTTATTGACTCAAAAACTGGCATACTAACACTCATTTTTGTGAATTCAGGTTATGCCGCCTTAATTCAGGGTTATCTCTCAAAGTACCAGTAAAATTTCGTTATTTACCTTGATCATTTTGCTATGTCAATTTCATATTAGTAAGCTTTTTTAGTCATAAAATTGATATACAATTCCATTAAAATTTCTTACCAAAATATGCAATTTTGTACCCAAATTACTTTAGTATCACTCCGAGATTTAAGCTGCGTGCCTGGCAGATAAACTGAACAATACACTGCTAAATACCACTACAATCGCTTTTTCTCCCGAAAGCTACTGCTAATAACGACCAAAAATTTGATAGCTTTAGAAATTTTAAACCACTAAAGTTTAAGTCATAAATTCTATAAACTAAATATTTAATGCATCTTTTCTGACTAAGGTCTCAACTGACGATTCAAACCGAATCAGCTTAACCATAAAATAGTAAAATTAATCATTTATAGAACCCGTAAATAAAAAGCCAATGGGAATGGAAAAAATGTAATTTTGAAGTCAATACAACGCTAACTAAAAAATTCTATACCAGGAAATTGCTCCCAGGCTAATGTAAAAGTGAACGTTACGATATAGCCCTCACACATGGTTGATAAAATATGTTCAGATTGTTGAACTGGTTCTCATTTTGTAAATTTTTATAAACTAAACCCGCGAGAGGCAATATTATAACTAACAATGTTATTACTTAGGAAATTCAAGGAATTATAAAGTAAATTTATTTTAAAACAGAGTGGAATATTACCATAACAACAAACCTGGATTATATCGTGAGAAGCCAGGCATTCCTTGATATCTTATATATAAAGGAATATTATTCCTACAAGATAAGAATTAGAGAAGAATAAAGATGGGTCGAATAGCACTTAAAAATCTCTTTTTACGCCCCGGCAAAAAAAAGGAACAACGCTCCAAGCTAAGGGAAATAATTTCGAATCGTACGATTCTTATCATCGATGATTCCCGCACAGTAGTGCACGCACTCAAGACAATTTTAGAACAAGCCGGCTATTCAACGATTGCAGCTTCTGATGGGAAACGCGGCATCGAACTTGCTCTGGAATATCAACCCGACCTTATCCTGATGGATATCGTTATGCCAGGTATAAACGGATTTAAAGCAACCCGTTTACTTCGAAAAGAGAAACGGACAGAAGACATTCCGATTATAATTATGAGTGGCAATGAACAAGCGACTGAGAAATTCTGGGGAATGCGTTTGGGTGCTAATGAATTTATTTCGAAACCCATTCAACGCGGCACACTGTTTACCATGCTCGATAAGTTTATAATATCCGCTAAATACGATAATAAAATTGATGCTAATGAAACCAAAGAATTCGATCTGTTATACGATTAAAACGCTGTTTCTAACCCACAACACTTTTCTCTAAATTTTCCTTATGTTTCATAACCAAGAGTTTGAATACTCCACCTTTACTCTTCATAGTGTTTCTTCTATTAATGAACAAACATTGCAGGAATATGAAAAATTAAAAAGTGCAGATAATCTAAAACGCACTCATTTATTTAACAATCGTTACGAAAACATTTATATTGACGTTAACCATATATCAACATTATCAGAGATTATTGATTTCGCCATAAGCTGTGCAAAAAAAACTTTAAACATAACAAGAGAACTAAGTGCGGGTTTCTGGTTTAATGATATGCCACCAGGTAGTATTACCACACGTCATACCCATGATGACGATGATGAACTATTATCAGGTGTTTATTATATCAAAGTTCCAGAAAACTCGGGTAACCTTATTCTTATAAAAAATGGAACGGAAAAAGAAATAGAATCTAACGCTGGTGAACTAATTCTGTTCCGCCCGGATTGCCTGCATGAGGTATCTGAAAATAAAAGTAGCGAAGATCGATTATCGATAGGAATGAATTTCGGCTATAAAAAATTCTAAACTAATTGAACATTTCATTAATTTCTTTTTCTTTAAACTGGCATTTCAGATGCTCAGCGATAATTTTCAAATCTCCCAAAGCATTCCCCAGGCAACTGGTCGCTCCTGGTGAAGGTGTCATATTAAAAATAATTCCCTGTCCGGTATTTATTTTAGCTTCGCCGAGATGGAGTTTCCGGTTAACCTTGTCGATCATCACTGGCCTAATACCACCAATCTTGGAAGCAAAACTGAGATCGTCTAACTGCATACCAGGTATAATTTTTCGGGCATCTTTTAAAAATAAATGTGTTCTTAACACAGGCACTTCAAAAAGTATGTTTTTAAAAATATAATTACGAATATCTGATACTTTCAACAAATCCCACATAACACGTGCAACATTTGTATCAAACTTCATTACCTGAAAATAATCCAGAATAGTTTTGGAATTGTAACGTTCCAACATTGGCAAAACTAATGCCGTTGGCCCAAACCGCGTTTTACCTGGCACCAGCACATCGGGATCACCATGTATCGCCGCAAAGGGTAATTTTTCGTTTTGAACGGTATACACTTTTCCGTTTAACATCGTCGGGGTGTAATAAAAGCTACCCGCCATTGGCAAACATGAGTACTCCAGACAATACCCCATACGATGTGCAAACAACAAACTATGCCCACCCGCTGAAACAACAATAAACCTGGCGTTAATTTGTTTATCGGCGGTTTGAACAACATAACCTGATTTAGTTTTTGCTATATTCTGGACATAAGTATTTAAATGAATATCAACGGTTTTATCAGTAACAGCCTGTGCTTGATCGGCAAAAGAGTTCGCCAGGGCTCCGTAGTTAACGGCGGTATATTCATCGACTACCCCCAATGCCACAATCTCTTCTTTGCGACCTTCAACAACATTAGGCTCAAGTTCTGCAATATCACTTTTTTCCATTACCTGCATGTTTGCAAAGTGTTGCTTAAAAATTTTATAGCGTTCCCTTAATACATTTGTTTCCGCACGCCCTACACCCAACACCATTTTTGAATATTTATAGATAAGCCGATCACGATTACTTTGCTTTTTGGCATAATTAAGTACCATCGCAGCAGTTTGTTTTACCTGAACGGCCTTTTCCACGGTATAGTTTGTTTCAATATCACCGCAATGTAATGTCTGACTATTATTGCGTCCATGCGAATTCACATCAGCCAGGTGGCCATATTTTTCGACAATTCCAATACGTGAAAGATCGGTAAAACTTGCCAGCTCATATAAAAGAGCCGTGCCGGAAATACCTCCACCGATGATCAATACGTCATATTGTTCGTTGGCCATTTATAATCCACTCCGTGGGCATCAGTATTATCTTAAGGTTATAATCTATGCTAACTATATCGGATAGAAAAAGGAATACTGAAGAATAATAAAAATTATGTTTTACAATAGCTTATACTTATTTTATACGCTTTGCTACCTGACGGAAGCAGCCTGGCTAAATTATTTCACACTCTGGAGATTTGCCCGTAAATCCAGCGATAGACCAGTAAAAATGCAAGGCCTGACATCCCCGCTGCCACTGCAAAACTGCTTTCCGGACTAACTGATTCCCAGAGTATTCCGCTAATATAGGTGCCAAATGCCCCACCGGCCCCAAAGCTAACACTGCTATAGATTGCCTGGCCTTTGCCTGCATGTTTTCCTGTAAAGTGCTGGTGAAAAAGCTGTATCGCCACCGCATGAAAAATACCGAAACTGGCCGCATGCATCACCTGGCTAAACAACATAATGGCAATATTATCAGCATACATTGCGGTCAAAATCCATCGAAAGGTCGTTAATATAAACACGAGCAAAAATAAATTTCTTAAACCAAATCGTGGGACTAAGCGATGCATCACTAAAAAAACCAACACTTCAACAACCACCCCTAACGCCCATAATTGTCCGATGATGCTACGGCTATAGCCATAAGACTCCATATACAAAGTGTAAAATGTGTAATAAGCACCATGACTCGCCTGAGATAAGAAGCACACAATAATAAGCGCCAGCACTTCAGGACGAAGCAGGATCTGTTTTAATCGATAATGTGAAATAGATAAATGAGCTGCCGCTCGTTCCGGTACGATACAGCTCATTAAAAAAATACCCAAGAGAAATATAAAAATACTGATTGGCAGGATGCTTAAACTGTAGTACTGAAGAATAAAGCCTAGACTAGCAACCGCAATAATGAAGCCAATCGACCCCCACAAGCGAATTGAACTATATCGGTGAGTTTGTGAAGCCAGATGTTGCAGGGTAGTGACTTCAAATTGTGGTAAGGCCGCATTCCAGAAAAAACTAAACAGCAACATAATAGAAGCAATTAACCAGTAATCTGTCGTAAAAAAAACGCCCGAAAAAATGATCGCCGCCAGTACACTTCCAATCCGTACGATTAGCATACGTTGACCAGTATGGTCGGCTATCCAACCCCATAAATTGGGAGAAATAATTTTGGTTAGTAAAACCAATGCCATAAGCTCACTGATTTCTCGTGCGCTGAAGCCAATGTCTTTTAAATATAAACTCCAGTAAGGGAGCAATGCCCCCAGGCTCGCAAAATAAAAGAAATAAAAACTGGACAAGCGCCAATACGGCGTAGCGTTTTCAGTTACTTTCATTACTATTTATCACACCTAAATAGTGCCAGGCCTGAAAGAGTCAGAAGGATAAGAGTCAATGAGGCAAATTTCAAACCGAAAAGCTTTAAATAGAAAATGCCCGGCTCCACAAGTTACTTTTCTGTAGGCCGGATTGCTGGTATAACCGGTGTTGATGATTTTACATCGGCATTCTGAGCACGATGACGCAAATAATGGTCGAGCAAGGTAATGGCCATCATCGCTTCAGCAATAGGGGTTGCACGTATACCAACACAGGGATCATGTCTTCCAGTGGTAATCACCTCACTAGGATTACCCGCTGCATCAACACTTTCACCAGCAAGACGTAAGCTCGAAGTCGGCTTTAAGGCAATACTCGCCACAATATCCTGTCCACTGGAAATTCCACCCAAAATACCACCTGCATGGTTACTCTTGAAACCGTCCACAGTCATTTCATCACGATGCTCGGTACCTTTTTGTTCGATACAGTCGAATCCTGCACCAATTTCGACGCCTTTAACCGCATTAATACTCATCAGAGAGTGAGCTAATTCAGCATCAAGACGATCAAAAATCGGCTCTCCTAATCCTGGCATCATCCCACTGGCAACCACGTTAATTCGGGCACCTATTGAGTTTCCTTCCTTACGTAACGCATCCATATAAGCTTCCAGCTCGGGTAACATCGCTGCATCAGGGAAAAAAAATGGATTTTGCTCTACTACACTCCAGTCAAACACCGTTGGTTTTAATGGCCCTAACTGCGCCATATAACCACGAACAGTAATACCGGCATGATCAGATAGATATTTCTTGGCAATTGCACCCGCAGCTACACGCATAGCTGTTTCGCGGGCAGATGAACGTCCTCCCCCACGATAATCTCGAATGCCATACTTTTGCAGATAGGTATAATCTGCATGTCCTGGACGAAACTGGTCTTTGATATTGCCATAATCTTTGGATCGCTGATCCATATTGCGAATCAACAAGCCGATTGGTGTTCCGGTCGTTTTGCCTTCAAATACACCAGACAATATTTCAACTTCATCCGTTTCACGGCGCTGCGTAGTATGCCGCGTTTTACCAGGTCGACGACGCTCCAGATCATGCTGAATATCCATTTCGGATAATGACAACCCAGGCGGGCAACCATCCACAATACAACCGATTGCGGCCCCATGGCTTTCACCAAAACTGGTGACTGTAAATAATTTTCCTATCGTGTTTCCTGACATATCAGACCATTTTTATAAAGTTTAACGGCTATTTTTAAGCAATACCTTAAATATGTAGCCACAAAGCTGTTGATTCTACACCAATTCTGACCCTAGCTATAGAGAGAATCAGTTTCCGACAAATATTCCGGACATTCAATTATGGTACTTTAAAATCATAAAATTGTATTTATTTTGAATGTTTTTTATACAAAATAAGGTAAAATCGAGACTAAGAGTTAACGGTAATTCTGTTAGTATAATAATTACTCTTTAACGTAAGCAGTTTAGTATTAAAACAGGTTTAGGCAGTCTCTTGTTTCAATTAACCACTCATACTACAAGTACCTCTCATACTCCACGGATCATTATCTGGGGTTATGTCATTATAATTACTTTATTCAGCCTTATTCTCATTACTGGAATATTGCAAAACAAAAAAGCCAATGAGCATGTGAATGAGATCGTACTTCACAATGGTATGAAGTCTGAATTAATTACCCGCATGTACAACTCTGCGCGAGAAAGAAGCATTAATTTATTTACAATGATTTCAGTAACAGATCCTTTCTTACGTGACGAGCATTTTCTGAAATTTAATTCCTACGCTACCCAGTTCGCAAATGCCCGTTTGAAACTGTTAAATACTCAATTAACTAATAACGAAATGAGCTTGTTAAACAAGCAGGGTGAATTAGCAAATTTTGCCGTACCACTGCAAAATAAAATTGCCGAGCTCATACAGCGCAACCAGGTCGCACAGGCAAAGAAATTATTAACGAGCAAAGCAATACCACTACAGTCGGAAATTCTTGAACTTCTGCAAAAATTGCAAAATATCCAATCTACGTCGTCACAAAAAATTGCGGAACATGCACAACAAGAACAGCGAGACTCCTGGAAAATCTTATTAATCATCTCCATCATTACATTACTAACCGGCATTATTATTACCTATGTAATTATATCCATAACTAAAGCATTACAAGCCCGCTTATATATGGAAAAGGAATTAGCAGAAATTACATTACACTCCATTGGTGATGCCATTATTACAACTGATGTAAATGGGAAAATTACACAAATAAATCCGGTAGCTGAAGAATTAACCGGTTACTCCAGTCGTCAGGCATTAGGGAAAGACTTTTATACGGTATTCAATATTGAAACTGGCCCGGAAGATTTTTCAAAACCAACAGAACTAACCAGTGTAATAAACAACCTCGAAGTTGTCATGAGTGCCGACAGTCCTAAAACACTGGTAAATAAAAATTGTCGCGAATATGCTATTGAGTACACCCTGGCTCCTATTGTGACTGAAGACCGAAATACATCAGGTGCCGTGGTTATTTTTAGAGACGTAACAGAAATACGTGCACTATCGTCACAACTAAAATATTATGCCAGCCATGACAGTTTAACCGGACTGATCAACAGGCGGCAGTTCGAACATCATCTTGAAGGTGCTCTCAAGTCAGTGCAAATTGGCACATCAAAACAACATGTTATTTGTTTTCTCGACCTTGATAAATTCAAAGTCATTAATGATACCGCCGGACATGAGGCAGGCGATGAGTTTCTGAAACAATTATCTTTTCTACTGCAATCACTTTTAAGACGCAGTGATATATTGGCCCGACTGGGAGGCGATGAATTTGGTATTTTTCTTGAAGACTGCAATATTCAAAATGCATTAACGATTGCAGAAAAAATCAGAAAAGAAATAAAATCATTTCGATTTATCTGGGCAAACAATTCATTTGAAGTCGGCGCCAGCATCGGTATAGCAACACTCGATAACTCTACTGCCAGTTTAACCGAATTAATACGTAACGCTGACAGTGCCTGTTACATTTCAAAAGAAGAAGGCCGTAACAGG
>Ga0316207_10002793_pt1 | contig 17275 bp, 16 predicted proteins | sample 6weekpyrite_MG_FD_204943 | JGI IMG/M metagenome (GOLD analysis project Ga0316207, IMG submission 204943) | Microbial mat bacterial communities from mineral coupon in-situ incubated in ocean water Damariscotta River, Maine, United States -... | ecosystem: Environmental > Aquatic > Marine >...
ACCGTCCCTGCCTCTTGCCCTGTCGTTAGCTTCGACAACATAGGCATTACCACTAAAGCCACTCACTGCAGACATGATGGTTTCATCAATACGTGTCCCCCACATATTGACGATGAGCACGCCCTGGATTTCAGACAACTCATCCCTGACCGGAACTGAATAGCGAACCATCGCCGGGCAAAAATCAGCATTGACCTGCACCTGCCCAAGTTCAAAATCTGATACGTATACGCGAGTATTGTCTGCAAGGGCATTTTTAAAGAACGGGCGTTTGGACTGATCAGCAACATAATAGCGCCCCTTACTCTCATCGAGTTTTTCAGCCTCTATCCTGTCACCTTCTTTAACCTTGACGAGCGTCTTGCCGGTTTTATCGACATAGCGCATGGCCTGTATATTGCCAAGTTCACGTTGGAAGTTGAGAAAAAACTCCTCCAGTTCACTCGCATGATCATCGTAGCTGTAATCATCGCTCGCCTCGAAGTTACTAAAGCCCTGGATGATCGGCGTTGCTGAAAGCCCGGCTGCCAGGTCTTGCTGACTCTGCAGCAGCGTATCAAGCTCCTGCGCCATGTTATCGAGCTTTTCCTGCATCTCTGCCGAGATTCGTGCTTCAAGGTCGTTCTCGATTTGTTCGACCACACCAAACAGCAGTACCAACAGGGGTACCAGTGTCATCAGACCGATGATGAAGAAAAGTTTTTGACGAAGCGGCATATCCAGCGCCTGAAAACATTGCAATTTGCATAATACTAGCACAAATTTACATGAATTCCTGCGAGGTTATCAGCGTAACCAATTGATAATATTAGAATAAGATACTGCTAATATATCTATTATCGGGTTAACTCAGCTGTCGCAGGACAAGTTGCTGGCAAGGGCCTGCAGAATTTCGCCGGAATTCCTGTCCTGTACGAATATACCTATGCCGAGATTTGCTCGGTTCCAGTCAGGCTTAAGCGTTAGCTTGACGCCCTGTGTGACTGATGTCTTGTCCTTGAAGGGCATGGCATACATCTCCCGTACGACATGATCATGCTTGAGTACGCGGCCATCATTTTCACCCGCATTCACCCTGCTCTGTATGTCGTTCTCATACACGGCAAGAAACAGGACCTCGTTGCCGGGTGAACCCGCAGCCTTTGTCAGGTTTGCGGTGACCACTGCATTCACAGTTTGACTTGCGTTGTCAGACTGCCAGCTCAATTCCAGATCGGCCAACGCGGGTCGGTCGTTCAACTCATCAAGTGTCTTGGTAATATTCTGCCTGTGCCATGTCCTGAAATCCTGGCCATTCAAAACAACCTGGGGTGTGTACATTGTATTGAGGTTATTGCGGCGAGCGATTTCTCGCTGGCGTTGTGTGTACTGAGGGCCAGAATAGGGATCGCGCCAACCAATGTAGTTCCAGTAATCGACGTGCAGGGATAGCGGGACGATCTTGTTATTGACTGAGCTATCTTCGGATAATCGGCTCAACCACTCATCGGCAGGTGGGCAGCTGCTGCAACCTTCCGAGGTATAAAGTTCAATCAGGGAAACGCGGTTATTGCCGCTTTTAGCTTTACACTCAACTGCGAAAACTGTTCCTGCCTGGCTTGTAGCTGTGATAAACGCAAACAGAACGAATGGCTTTATTATATTTCGCATAACTACGCCCTTAAATAATGTCCATATCCTGTACTGATTGTCTGTTCAGATGGCTAAACAGGTAAAAGGTTCAATCAGCGTCGTGCTCGGTCCAACAGGTGCTTGAGATCATGTCGATAGATAAAACCGGGTAACGCAAAAATCATAAACAGGCAAAATGTCACCCAGAAAAGCTCCCAACCCTGCTCGTGACTGCTCCCGGTTGACTTGATTTCAAGCCCAATCGCGATCCCGGCCATGATGATATACATGATCAGCCATTCGAGCAGGCGCAACCAGACAGGTTTACCTCCCTGCATTGGTGCAAAAATCAACAGCGTCCTGTCTGTCATCCACGGCAGGTTGGCCGCGATAAGGCTGGTTATGAGTAGGATTGAAATAAACATAGCGCGATTATAGCAAGTATTCCCCGCAGCGCGGGGAATATGCAGAAATCTAGATTACTGGAGGACAGACGTACACATCGCGATGAGTGCGCCCGGAAACAGGCCTACAAACAGCACCGCAAGTGCATTGATACTGAATAGGATATTTACATCACTGCTGATCTGTATGGGTTCGTTAGTCTCAGGCTCATCGAAGTACATAAGCTTGATCACGCGCAGATAGTAGAAGGCACCGATAACGGAGAAGCCGACCGCTACGGCAGCGAGCCATACAAGTTCAATATTCACAACAGCCTGCAGAACCAGCAACTTGGCATAGAAACCAACCGTCGGCGGCACGCCTGCCATGGAGAACATAAGCAGCAGCATCATGAAAGCCAACCATGGGCTACGTTGACTCAGGCCCTTGATATCAGACAGCTCATCAGCCTCGAATCCACGGCGACTGAGGATGACCACGAGCGCAAAGCCGGCCATTGCCGTTGCAGCGTAAGTAATGATGTAGAACATTGCAGCCGAGTATCCCTCAGATGTACCTGCGAGGATGCCCAGTAACAGAAAACCGACATGTGAAACTGTCGAGTAAGCCAGCATGCGTTTCAGGTTTGTCTGTGCAAGCGCAATAATATTACCCACAGCAAGTGACAACACAGCCAGGATTATGAGCATATCCTGCCATCCGTCATGCATGCCACCTAGACCATCAGCGAGCAAGCGCATAACAAGTGCAAAACCGGCTATCTTCGGCGCACTACTGATGTACATGGTCACAGATGTTGGTGCGCCGTGGTACACATCCGGGATCCACATATGGAACGGTACCGCACCAAGCTTGAAGGCTAAACCAACAACAATAAACACGAGCCCGAACAACAGTACGATATCGTTCGCACCACGCTCTGCAATCGGATCTGCGAGACCGGCAATATCCAGTGTCCCGGTCGCTCCGTAAATCATCGACATACCGTAAAGCAGCATGCCTGAAGCGATGGCGCCCAGCACAAAGTACTTCATAGCTGCTTCCGAGGCCTGCAATGACTCACGGTGGAAGGCAACCATTGCATACAGCGACAATGACAAAAGTTCCAGGCCAAGGTAAATCGTCAGGAAATTATGCGCAGAGACCATGATCATCATGCCAAGCACACCGAACAGTCCCAGTACGTAGTATTCGCCCTTGAAGATATCCCGATCGCTCAGGTAACCGCGTGAGTAGAGAAACACGAAGCCCGTGACGATGTAGATCGCTGATTTTAACAGTGTCGCCATGGGGTCACTGATATAAGTGTCACTGAAAGTATAGGCAAGTTCAGACGGTGCGCCGAATACGGTAATCAACAACGTCGCGAGCAGGCTAAGCTGCGCCATGACGTATGTCACTACACGGTTTTCATCACTGATAAACAGGTCAGCAATGAGTACGACACAGGCCATCGTCAGCAGGAAGATTTCCGGGGCAGCGAGGGCAAAGTTTGGCATATTAAATTCAGTCATAACGTTCACGTCACAGCTTGCTCTGCGCAATATGTTGCAGCAGGTTATCTATTGAAACATGCATGACATCGACCAGCGGATCTGGCCAGACACCAAGTGCCAACACGGCTACTGCCAATGTTGCGAGGATGAAAAACTCACGGTTGGTGACATCTGTCAGTTCGGCAACCTTGTCATTAGCAACAGCGCCAAACACAACTCGTTTTACCATCCATAATGTGTAGGCTGCGCCAAGAATCAGTGTGGTTGCAGCCAGGAAGGCAATCCAGAAGTTTGCCTTGAAACTGGCCAGGATAACCATGAACTCACCGACAAACCCGGATGTACCCGGCAGGCCGGCATTCGCCATGGCAAAGAACACCATGAAGGCAGCAAAGATTGGCATCGTGTTAACGACACCACCGTAGTCATTGATCTGGCGACTGTGCATGCGGTCATACATAACACCGACACAGAGGAACATCGCGGCAGAGATGAAGCCGTGTGAGACCATCTGCACCATGCCACCTTCCATACCCAGTGCAGCGCCGCTATAGCTACCAGTTGAAGCAAAGATACTAAAGCTGATGAAGAAGCCGAGCGTCACAAAACCCATATGTGCAATTGATGAATAAGCAATCAGCTTTTTCATGTCCTGCTGGATCAGTGCGACAAAACCGATATATACCACTGCTATCAATGACATTGAAATAATCAGCCAGTCCAAGGCATGACTCGCATCCGGTGTGATCGGCAGACTAAATCGCAGGAAGCCATAGCCACCGATCTTCAGCATGATAGCCGCCAGCACGACGGAGCCACCCGTAGGTGCTTCCACGTGGGCATCCGGTAACCAGGTGTGTACTGGCCACATCGGCACCTTCACCGCGAATGCGAGCAGGAAGGCAATAAAGATGAGTGTCTGCGCTTCCATACCAATCTTCACATCATGGAAGGCAAGGATTTCGAAACTGTTGGCCTGGAAGTACAGGTAAATCAACGCAACCAACATGAACACAGAACCGAGGAACGTATACAGGAAGAACTTGATCGTCGCATAGACGCGGTTAGGTCCACCCCAGATACCGATAATCAGGAACATCGGGATCAGCATACCTTCCCAGAATACGTAGAACAGGATGGCATCAAGTGCAGCAAACACACCGTTCATGAGTCCTTCCATGATCAGGAACGCTGCCATGTATTGTGAAACGCGCTTGGTAATCACCTTCCAGCCAGCCAGCACGACGAGGATCATAATAAAGGTCGTGAGCAGGATAAGCGGCATAGAGATACCGTCCACGCCCAGGTAGTACTGGATATTGAATGCCTCGATCCAGCTGGCCTCTTCGACAAACTGCATAGCTGCAGTCGAGGTATCAAAACTGGTATAGAGTGGAATGCTTAGCAGGAAGGTCAAAATAGAAACAATCAGTGCTATCGGTCGCGCACCCCACGGGTCGCGATCGCCGACGGCAAGAACAATCAGGCCACCGAGAATCGGCGTCCAGATAACAAGACTGAGTAATGGTAAATCAGCGAACATGCTTGGTTATCCCCTAAGCCCCTAACAGGAACCAACTGAGTAAACCCAGCAGGCCCAGAATCATTGCAAATGCATAATGGTACAGGTGACCGGTCTGGACGACGCGAGCAACACCAGCAAACCAGTTTATAACAGCGGCACTGCCATTAATGATGAGACCATCAATGACCATTACATCACCCTTCTTCCACAAGCCATTACCGAGCAGACGACCACCTGCGGCAAACACCTTGATGTACAGATCATCCATGTAGTATTTGTTATCAAACAGTTTGTGCAGGAAGCCAAACTTTTCCTGCGCCCAGTCTGCGATCTCTGGTCGTTTCATGTAGATAAACCAGGCTGTCACAAGCCCTGCCAGCGCAAGATAGAGTGCAGGTCCTGCTGCTGCGTGCTGGAAGAAGCCAGCAATGCCGTGATAATTTTCACCGAGCTTGCCGATGACATCATGTTCCGCACTAACCACAATGGCGGCACCGAAGTAATCACCAAATACCACGTCACCCAACACGTAACCGGCCAGGACTGAAGGTATGGCCAACAGGATAAGTGGGACGGTGACGACGGCTGAGCATTCATGCAAATGTTCGCGTGTATGCTCATCCATACGTTCTTTACCGTGGAAGACGAGGAAGAACATACGGAAACTGTATAGCGCGGTAATGAACACGCCAGCAAGTACTGCGAAGTAAGCAAAGTCACTACCCGGAATGTTCGACAAGTGCACCGCTTCGATGATCGTATCTTTCGAGAAGAAGCCTGCAAAACCCGGGAATCCTATCAATGCCAGTGAACCAATCAGCGAGGTCCAGTAGGTAATCGGCATGTATTTCTTCAGACCACCCATCTTGCGCATGTCCTGCTCATGATGCATGGCAATAATCACTGCGCCAGCGGCGAGGAACAATAATGCCTTGAAAAAGGCATGCGTCATCAGGTGGAAGATGGCCGCTGAATATGCAGATGCACCAAGCGCAACAGTCATATAACCCAACTGTGACAGCGTCGAGTACGCGACGACACGCTTGATGTCGTGCTGGATAAGACCGAGGAAGCCCATGAACAATGCAGTAATCGCACCAATCACAATCACAACACTCAGCGCCGTCGTCGACAACTCATACAGCGGCGACATGCGTGACACCATGAAGATACCGGCGGTCACCATGGTTGCGGCGTGGATCAATGCAGAGATTGGAGTTGGACCTTCCATTGAATCCGGCAGCCATACATGTAGCGGAACCTGGGCTGACTTACCCATTGCACCAATGAACAGCAGGATGCAGGTCACCGTCAGGATTGACCATTCAGTGCCCGGGAAGATTTCCATGGTCTTGTCGACCAGCTCGGGGGCCTTACTGAATACAGTGGCGTAGTCGAGCGATCCTGTGTACATCAGTACCGCGGCAATACCCAATAAGAAGCCAAAGTCACCGACACGGTTAACAAGAAATGCCTTCATGTTGGCAAAGATTGCAGTATCGCGCGTATACCAGAAACCAATCAGCAGGTATGAGACAAGACCAACAGCTTCCCAGCCAAAGAACAACTGCAGGAAGTTGTTAGCCATGACCAGCATGAGCATTGAGAACGTAAACAGCGCGATGTAACTGAAGAAACGCTGGTAACCCGGGTCATCGTGCATGTAACCAATTGTGTAGATATGCACCATGAGTGATACAAAGGTCACCACGACCAGCATGATGGCAGTCAACTTGTCGACCAGGAAACCGATCTCGAAGCGAATTCCATCACTGACAAGCCACGTATAGACAGACTCGTTATATGTCTGCATACCGTCAAGCAAGAACAGCTTCATGACATACAGCGACAGCACGCATGAAACTGCAACGCCAAGGATTGTCACCCAGTGCGATGCTGTTCGACCGATACGCTTACCAAACAGGCCAGCCAGGACTGAGCCAACCAGTGGTGCGAGGACAATTGTCAGAAATAGATTTTCCATACATTCAAACCGTTATTTTTCTTGTTAACCCTTCATCTCTGCAACGTCATCCACGTTGATTGAGCGGCGTTTACGGAACAGCACAATCAGGATAGCGAGGCCAATTGCAGCTTCCGCAGCAGCAACTGTCAGGATAAAGAACACGAAAACCTGTCCGGAAATGTCGCCAAGGTAATGTGAGAAGGCAACAAAGTTCATGTTGACGGCCAGCAGCATCAGCTCGATGGACATCAACAACACAATAAGATTCTTACGATTAATGAAGATACCTGCAACTGACAGGCAGAACAGAATCGCACCAACAATAAGATAATGAGAAAGTGGGATCATGATTACTCCTGCGCCTCCCCGTTGTTATCTAACCTGGGCTCTGATTCCATCTTCACGACGCGCACCCGATCGGCGGCCTTGACAACGACCTGCTTGGCAACATCCTGGTGGCGTGTACCTTCACGACGACGCATGGTCAGCGCAATCGCGGCGACAATCGCCACCAGCAGAATTGCAGCTGCAATCTCGAACGGGTACAGGTAAACGGTATACAACACACTGCCAAGCTCGCGTGTATTGCTGTAATCGGCAGCATGACGGGCCGGCTCGGCAAACTGTTCAAGTCCAAAGTTCTCAGGACCAACGACGAGAATCATCTCGGCCGCCAGTACGACTGCAACAATCGCTGCAATTGGCAAGTACCTGGCAAAACCTTCTCGCATCCTGGCAATGTTGATATCCAACATCATGACGACGAACAGGAACAACACCATCACCGCGCCGACATAGACAAGCACAAGTGTAATGGCAAGGAACTCGGCTTCCAGCATCAGCCATAAACATGCACTGTTAAAGAAGGCCATCACCAGGAACAATGCCGCGTGTACCGGGTTGCGCACGGTAATCACCATGCTGGATGCAAACACCAGCAGAGCGGCAAAGACATAAAAACTGATTTGTTCAATCATGATACGTTGTTAACCTCAACGATACGCCGCATCTTGCGCACGGTCTTTGGCAATCTGCTCTTCATACATCTCACCTGTGCGCAGCAGTTTTTCTTTGGTCATTATATTTTCGCCACGGTTCTCGAAGTGATACTCGAGCTGGCGCGTTTCCACAATCGCGTCGACCGGACACGCTTCTTCGCAGAAGCCACAGTAAATGCACTTGAACAGGTCAATGTCGTAACGTGTTGTACGACGTGAACCATCATCACGTTGTTCACTCTCAATCGTAATGGCAAGCGCTGGACAGACCGCTTCGCACAGCTTGCAGGCAATACAACGCTCTTCACCATTCGGGTAACGACGCTGCGCATGCAGGCCACGAAAGCGCGCTGACTGTGGCGTCTTTTCTTCCGGGTAGAACAGTGTGAACTTGTTATTAAAGTTCTTTACGTAATAACTCCCCGTGACACGCATCCCTTTCAGGAGCTCTATCAGGAAGAGGCTTTTAAAAATTCGCTTCATGGAATTGATCATTGCCCTACCCCTTAATCAAACCATGGTCCAACCTGCGCAAGGATCATGACCCCTGCAACAAGCAACCAAACAATTGTAATTGGTATAAATACTTTCCAGCCCAGACGCATGATCTGGTCATAACGGTAACGCGGGAAGGTCGCACGGAACCACAGGAACAGCAGCATGAAGAATGCCATCTTCAGGATAAGCCACTGAATGCCATGCCCAAGCAGGCTACCGAGAATGCCACCCGGGATCCATGCCTCTGGCAGTGGTGAGTACCAGCCACCCATAAACATAATCACGGTCAGTGCTGCGATCAGGATCATATTGGCGTATTCAGCAAGGAAGAACACGGCAAATGCCATGCCGGAGTATTCAACATGGAAGCCCGCTACGATTTCTGACTCACCTTCGGCAACATCGAATGGCGCACGGTTCGTTTCAGCAACACCCGAGATAAAGTAGACAACAAATAGTGGCAGTAATGGCAACCAGAACCAGTCGAGGAAGCCCAGACCACCCTGTTGCGACTCAACGATCTCACGCAGATTGAGACTACCTGCTGCCATCAGCACGCCAACAAGCGCAAAGCCCATCGCGATTTCGTATGCAACAATTTGTGCCGATGAACGCAGTGCACCGAGGAAGGCGTACTTGGAGTTGGATGACCAGCCCGCAATAATCACACCGTAAACACCAAGCGATGTAATTGCCAGTACATACAGCAGACCGGCATTCACTTCATCGGCAATGCCAAGAAAATCATTTAGCGGGATAACTGCCCATGCAGCCAGTGCTGTTGCAAGCGAGATAACCGGCGCCATCAGGAACAAAAACTTGTTCGCATTGGCCGGAATAATAATTTCCTTGAACATAAGCTTGACGGCATCGGCAATTGGTTGCCCCAGACCCCACAGCTTGTAGCCAAAGAAACCAACCCGGTTAGGGCCGATACGAACTTGCATATAACCGATAATCTTGCGCTCTGCGTAGGTGAAATACGCCACGCACAACATAAGCGGCACCATGAGAACCACAATCTGAATCACGATCTGGATCGGTAACGGCAGTATTTCCCAAATACTGACAGCCCACGCCCAAATTGAATTTAGTAATTCCATACGCCTGCCTAGTCCTTCATCACCGTTACAGCATGATAAGGTGCACCCAAACCACTGCTTGTTACTGTTGTTGAATTGATAAGCACACAATTCGCTGGTACACGTTCATCGATAACGAGCTGTGCTGAAACCTCATCTTCACCCTGACCGATGACAACCTTAGCCGCATCGGTAAGGCCAAGCTGTTCAGCCGTCGCTGTATTCATTGCGACATCTTCACTTGCTGCATGAACAGTTTGCTGCAAAGCACCAGCACGGCGAACCACATTATCAGTGCTGTAGATAGGCAGGTCGCCCACCCTCACCAGTGCACTTGCATCACCAAGGCTAGCCGGGCAATTCCAGTCGAGCTGGTTGTCCATAGCCAGGTCAGCACTGTCACGCTCAACTTCGGCGCGAACCTCTTCAGATGACAGGTATTCGTAGCCGTTTAGCTCAAGCAGGTTGCCAAGTACACGCAACACCTTCCAGGCTGGACGGGTCTCACCTAGTGGTGAACAGTTCGCAGCAAAACGTTGCCAGTTACCCGCAGCATTCACAAAGGTGCCTGATGTTTCAGAATACGGCGAAGTTGGCAGTATGACACTTGCGTAGCTGCGAACAGCTTCACTATCAAATGGTGTCAGGGCAACAACAAAGTCAGCGGCGTTAATTGCTCGCATTGCCTGGCTTGGGTTAGCACAATCACGCTCTGGCTCAATATTCATGAGCATGTAGGTAGAAGCAGGTGTATCGAACATACCTGCAGCATTGTTACCTGTATTGACATCTTTACCGCCAACACCGGCAAATGGAACCGCGCCTGCGAGTGATGCACCGACGCTGTTAGCACCACGCGGCAACAGCCCAAAGCTTGCATCAGCGAGTCGCGCTAACAACGCACCGAGCTGACGCAAGGCAGACAGGTTTGGCATTGCCATCGCCTGTGTACCAATGATAATGGCGCTATTTGCTGCAACCTTCAGGTTATCTGCAATTGCACGATGAGCATCTGTCACGGCAACTGAATCAATCAGTGCAGCAAGGCCCTCTGGCGCCTGCTCCTGGCTGATTTCCAGCATCGCTTTGACAACAGCGGCAAGCTCAACGGCCAATGCACCCGGATGTGAAACAATCGATTCTGCAACTGGGTAGTTGATATCGTAGTCAACGCTGTTAATCAGCATGACACTGGCGCCCTTCTCTACAGCCTTACGCAGGCGATGAGATGCAATCGGTTGATCATGACGGATGTTTGAGCCGATCAGAAGCGCTGCATCAAGATCCTCAAGCGCTTCGATTTCAAGGCCAAGCCCCTGCACAGCAGGTGCCTTACCATCATCGGAGAAGTCTTGCTGTCCGATACGATGATCGATAGAAGTAGCGCCAAGGTCACGCAACAGTTTCTGCATGAGGAAGGCTTCTTCTGTCGTGACATTCGGCGACATGAGTCCGGCAATACTGTCTTTGCTTGCCCGCAATGACTCGACGACTTCTTCAAGAGCCGTGTTCCAGTCTGTTTCCTGCCACTTGCCGTTGACCTTGATCATCGGCGATGACAGACGTGATTCGCTGTTCAGTCCCTCGTAGGCGTAGCGATCACGATCTGAAATCCAGACTTCGTTAATCTTTTCATTTTCCGCAGGCACAACACGTACAACTTCTTTATTACGCGTGTGTGTATGGATATTCGAGCCAATACAGTCATGCCCTGCGACACCCTCTGCACTACGCATCTCCCAGGCACGTGCAGCGAAACGTGACGGCTTGGCAGTCAATGCACCAACCGGGCACACGTCAATGACGTTGCCTGACATTTCTGAATCAACACTGTTTTCGATATAGGTGCCAATAGTCGTACGATTACCTCGACCCATTGCACCGAGTTCGTTTTCACCACCAACCAGTTCAAGCGTACGAATACAGCGCGTACAATGAATACAACGCGTCATCTCGGTCGCAATCAGCGGACCAATGTTCTTGTCGCCAACGACGCGCTTGGTTTCGGAAAAACGCGAGACACTGCGACCGTAACCCATCGCAATGTCCTGCAACTCGCACTCACCGCCCTGGTCACAGATTGGGCAATCAAGTGGATGGTTGATCAGCAGGAATTCCATGACTGCCTTCTGCGCTTTTTTCGCGAAGTCAGAGTTAGTAAAGATCTTCATGCCTTCTGCAACTGGTGTGGCACAGGCTGGTAGTGGCTTGGGTACGTTCTCAACCTGAACCAGACACATGCGGCAATTGGCCGCGATGGGCAATTTCTTGTGGTAACAGAAACGCGGAATGTAGGCATTGGCATCATCGGCCGCATGAATAATCATTGCGCCCTTGGCTGCCTGTACTGGTTTACCATCGATCTCGATGTTGACCATGTCTTCTGCGTGGATTTCAGGTTTCGCACTCATGCTGCGGCCCCCTTGCTCTTGTCACCGACCATGCAACACTTGTGTGTAATATGGTATTCAAATTCTTCACGGAAGTGCTTGATGAAGCTTTGCACTGGCCATGCGGCAGCTTCACCGAAGGCACAAATCGTATGACCCGCAATCTGTCCTGCTGCAGACTCAAGCAGGTCAAGATCTTCAGTGCGACCCTGGCCATTTTCGATACGCTCAAGCACCCGGTACATCCAGCCTGTACCTTCACGACACGGTGTACACTGGCCACAGGATTCCATGTAGTAGAAACGTGACAGGCGCATCAACGCCTTCACCATACATGTCGTATCATCCATCACGATGACCGCACCCGAACCGAGGTACGAACCTGCCTTCTGGATAGAGTCATAGTCCATATCCAGGCCCATCATGACGTCACCCGGTAGCACGGGCATGGATGAACCACCCGGGATGACTGCTTTAATCTTGTTGCCATCACGAATACCGCCGGCCATTTCGAGCAGTTCGCTAAAGGGTGTTCCCATGGGGACTTCAAAGTTGCCCGGGTTGTTAACATGACCCGACATACTGAACAGTTTCTCACCGCCATTATTCGGCTTGCCGAGGTTCAGGAACCAGTCAGCGCCGTTACGGATAATAGAAGGAACCGAGGCAAGTGTTTCAGTGTTATTAATCGTTGTTGGTTTGCCGTAGAGGCCAAAGTTCGCCGGAAACGGTGGTTTGAAGCGTGGCTGGCCTTTCTTGCCTTCGAGTGATTCAAGTAAGGCTGTTTCTTCACCACAAATATAGGCACCGGCACCAAGGTGCGTGTACAGGTCAAAATCAAAACCGCTGCCCAGAATATCCTTACCAAGATAACCCGCGTCGTAGGCTTCTTTGAGCGCTTCTTCGAAACGTTCAAATGGTTCATGATGGAATTCACCGCGCAGGTAGTTGTAGCCAGCGGTTGCGCCTATTGCGTAACCACCGATGATCATACCTTCGATGACAGCGTGCGGGTTAAAGCGGAGGATGTCGCGGTCCTTACAGGTACCCGGCTCACTTTCATCCGAGTTACAGACGATGTACTTGTCCCCTTCTGCAGTGCGTGGCATGAAACTCCATTTCAGGCCTGTTGAGAAACCTGCACCACCACGACCACGTAAGGCCGAAGCCTTAACGGTTTCAATAACGTCTTCCTGGCTCATCTTGTCGACGAGGACCTTTTTCAGTGCATCGTAACCACCTGTCTTGAGGTAATTCTCAAGTGTCCATGGCTCGTCATACTGCATTGTTGTGAAGCAAACCTGGTTTGCCATCAGCTTATCTCTCCAACATCAATCGTCTTTACGACTGTCATTGTTTTACTCAAGACCATCCAGGACTTCATCGAGCCTGGCGGGTGACAGTTTTTCGTAGTAATGACCGTTAATCGCCATCATCGGTCCGCCATTACAGGCAGCGAGACATTCTTCTTCAATCTTCAGGGTAAACTTTCCGTCAGTAGTCGTCTCACCCATCTTGATACCGAGTTTCTTTTCAAGATGGCCCACAACTGAATCTGAGCCCATCAACATGCAGGAAATATTCGTGCATACATTAATGACGTACTTACCAACCGGTTCACGGTTAAACATCGAGTAGAATGTTGCTACTTCATAGGTGGTCACACGTGATATACCCAGGTAGTCAGCCACGGCATCCATGAGCTCGTCACTCAGGTAGCCATTATTGTGTTCCTGTGCAGCAGTCAGTGCCGGGATCACGGCAGACTGGCGACGATCGGCCGGGTACTTGGTCAGCCAGTGATCGATCTCCTGGATAACGTCAGCTGACAATAATTGTGTGTTCATGTCGGCCATTAGCGGTCAATCTCCCCGAATACAACGTCCATGGTTCCGATGACGGATACCACGTCAGAAATCATGTGTCCTTTTACCATTTCATCCATCGCGGAAAGGTGCGCAAAACCCGGTGCGCGTACTTTCACGCGGTAAGGTTTATTCGCTCCGTCAGAGACGATGTAGACACCAAATTCACCCTTTGGATGTTCAACAGCGGCATAGGCCTCGCCTTCCGGCACACAGTAACCTTCAGTAAACAGTTTGAAGTGGTGGATAAGGGCTTCCATATCACCCTTCATGTCTTCACGTTGAGGTGGTGATACCTTGTTGTCGCCCAACATGACCGGGCCAGGGTTGGCACGTAACCAGTCAACACATTGCTTGATGATGCGGTTGGACTGGCGGAATTCTTCAACGCGAACAAGGTAACGATCGTAGCAATCACCGTTCACGCCAACCGGGATATCAAAGTCCATTTTGTCGTAGACTTCATATGGCTGCTTCTTACGAAGATCCCATTCAATACCACTGCCGCGCAGCATCGGGCCAGTAAAGCCAAGTTGCAGGGCGCGTTCTGGTGTAATCGTACCGATACCGACAGTACGCTGTTTCCAGATACGGTTATCCGTCAGCAGCGTTTCATATTCATCAACCAGTGCCGGGAAACGGTTTGTAAAATCTTCAATAAAGTCGAGCAGGCTACCGCTACGGGCTTCATTCATCTTTGCGACATCAGCCTCGTTATGCCACTTCGAGACATTAAACTTCGGCATGACATCCGGCAGGTCACGGTAGACACCGCCAGGACGGTAATATGTCGCATGCATACGTGCACCTGATACTGCTTCATAGCAATCCATCAGGTCTTCACGTTCACGGAAGCAATACAGGAACAGGGTCATTGCACCGATATCGAGTGCGTGTGTGCCGAGCCACATCAGGTGGTTCAGGATACGGGTAATCTCGTCGAACATGACACGGATATACTGCGCACGTTCCGGTGCCTGTACGCCGAGCAGTTTTTCAATCGCCATGACATAACCGTGCTCATTACACATCATGGAGACGTAGTCGAGACGATCCATGTAACCGATACTCTGGTTAAACGGCTTACTCTCGGCGAGCTTTTCAGTACCACGGTGCAGCAAGCCAACATGAGGATCAGCACGCTGGACGACCTCACCATCAAGCTCGAGCACAAGACGCAAAACACCGTGTGCAGCTGGATGCTGTGGACCAAAGTTCAGGGTATAGTTTCTGATCTCAGGCATGTCTAGCCTTCCGCCATATCATTTGATTCATCTTCAATTCCATGCAGGTGCTCGCTGCGAATAACGCGCGGCACATTTACACGGGGCTCAATACTGACCGGCTGGTATACGACACGTTTCTTTTCAGAGTCGTAGCGCATTTCAACTTCACCAATCAGTGGGAAGTCTTTACGGAACGGGTGTCCAACAAAACCGTAATCGGTCAGGATGCGTCGTAAATCAGGATGGCCATCAAACAGGATCCCGAACAGGTCAAAGGCTTCACGCTCAAACCAGTTTGCACCGTTCCAGATATCCACGACAGAATCGACAACCGGGAATTCACTGTCAGCATAGGTGCGTACACGCACACGACTGTTATATTTGTAAGAGATAAGGTGATACACAACAGCAAAACGATCTTTCTGCCATTTAGCTTCGCGCGCGTCACTGTCTGCAACACCACGACTGAAACCACTGCCGGTTGCGCTGTTTGTTTCCCACTCAACCTTGCCATAATCAGAGTAGTCAACACCACATACATCGATAAGCTGTGCATAGGCCAGCTCTGGATCATCACGTAATGCCGTGCAAACTGTAAGCAGGTTGTCGCGAGGTACTTCGAGGGTAATCTCGCCGTTAGCAGCGATTGCTTCGACTGACTGCTCAGCAAAGCGTTCCTGCAAGCTCTCCGCGCGCGTCTCGAGCGGTGTCTTTTTGACCTCTTCTACGATCTCTTCTTCACTCATGGCTATGTACGTGCAATCGTGTTGGTGCGTTTAATCTTGTTTTGCAGCTGAATAATGCCGTAAATCAGTGCCTCAGCCGTCGGCGGACAACCCGGCACATAAACATCGACAGGCACGATACGATCACAGCCGCGAACAACAGCATAGGAGTAATGGTAGTAACCACCACCGTTGGCACAGGAGCCCATTGAAATCACCCAGCGAGGCTCAGACATCTGGTCATAGACTTTGCGCAGTGCAGGGGCCATCTTGTTGACAAGAGTTCCCGCGACAATCATCACATCGGATTGACGTGGACTGGGGCGGAAAATAATACCGAAGCGGTCGAGGTCATAACGCGATGCAGCAGAGTGCATCATTTCAACTGCGCAGCAGGCAAGACCAAAAGTCATTGGCCACATTGAACCGGTACGCGCCCAGTTAATGAGCTTGTCGGCATTCGTTGTTACGAAGCCTTTTTCAAGTACGCCCTCTATTCCCATTCCAGGGCTCCTTTCTTCCACTCATAGATAAAGCCAACGACGAGGATACCGAGGAACACGCACATGGCTGCAAAACCAAACCAGCCCACCTGCTCGAGCACAATCGCCCATGGAAACAGGAAGGCAATTTCCAAATCAAAAAGGATAAAGAGGATAGCGACAAGGTAGTAGCGCACATCAAACTTCATACGAGAGTCTTCGAAGGCTTCAAAACCACATTCGTAGGCAGACAGCTTTTCACTGTCCGGACGCGTAGGGCCAAGCACCCAGCCCATGGCAAGCATGACCAGGCCGACACCACCACCAACAATCAAAAAGATCAGAACAGGTAGGTAGTTTTCAAGCATGAGCTTTAGCCTCCTCCGCTATCGTAATTATTCTTATACAACTCATTACGTTTATTTTTATTAGTACTACAAGAGGCAGGCAGTATGGCCAGAGCACAAATTTGTGTCAAGTTTGTTAACAATTGAATTATTATTTTAATTCAATACGTTGAGATAGTTTTTTATACCCATAAAAAAACGGTATCACCAGAATTGATGATACCGTTATAGGTATGGTTGCTCTGACGCAGAAACCGTAGGGAATCAAGCCGTTCTGCTGAGGTAGAAAACAAAAAAGCCACTGGATACAGTGGCTTTCTTTAATATGGTGCCGAATGCCTCGAACCAGCAGCGGTGGTTGAGGTAGTCACAACGAACCCCGCAGGGGTTCTGTGACCGAGGGAACCGGCCAAGGCATAAAAAAACCACTGGCAAAGCCAGTGGTCTCTAATATGGTGCCGAATGCCTCGAACCACCAGCGGTGGTTGAGGTAGTCACAACGAACCCCGCAGGGGTTCTGTGACCGAGGGAACCGGCCAAGGCATAAAAAAACCACTGGCAAAGCCAGTGGTCTCTAATATGGTGCCGAAGGCCGGACTCGAACCGGCACGGGTCTCCCCACCACCCCCTCAAGATGGCGTGTCTACCAATTTCACCAC
>Ga0316207_10002794_pt1 | contig 17274 bp, 19 predicted proteins | sample 6weekpyrite_MG_FD_204943 | JGI IMG/M metagenome (GOLD analysis project Ga0316207, IMG submission 204943) | Microbial mat bacterial communities from mineral coupon in-situ incubated in ocean water Damariscotta River, Maine, United States -... | ecosystem: Environmental > Aquatic > Marine >...
AGCGTTGTTGTCTGCTAAGTATGGTTATATGGGTAATGCAGTAGCCACAAATCCAGATAACGTTATTTCAAGAGATGACGTAGAAGACCAATATCAACAATATCTAATTCGTATTGGGTTCAGGTCTCGTTATAATCTAAAGTTTAATTTTGAAAGTTTACTACTAAATTACAACAATATTGATTCAAGAGATTATGCAAATAATACATTTAATGGAATCTATCGAAAAACGTTTTCTAAATGGCTTATTAATCTTAACATAGGTGTTTCAGCTAGCCATATTAACGGAAAGATCTTTCAGGCAAGCAATTCCGTAAGTTTTGAAAGTCAATATCTACTAAGTGAATCTGCAAAGTTATCTCTACATTACCAATGGAATAACTATTATGATTTAGATAATCGATATAACTACTTAAATGGCAACAAAAACAAAATTACATTTAAAGGTGCTATTCGTAAATACAGAAATCATTTTCGAATTGAATTAGGTGTTGAAAATAACACCCGAAAAGACTATTTTGTAAACAATGCTTTCTCTGAAAGTTTTTCACCAACACGCTATTCCATTACAATTTTCACCTCACATAAACTAAATGAACGGTTTTCTTTTTCGTCAATATTCAAGTTTAGAAAAAGTCGCTATCACGACGCTAACCAGCTTTCAGATGGAACAAAAAAAACGAGGATTGATGATTTTTATCAGTTCAACGGACAAGTTTATTATCTAATACGCAAAAGAATATGGCTATTTAGTGAGATAGCTTATAATAAAAACCAATCCAATATTACGGCCTATCAATATGACAGCGAGCAGATTAGCGTAGGCATAATTTATAAATATTGATTGTTTTTATTTGGAACCATTCACCAAGTTTGAATGAAATTGCTGCGTTGCAATCTTAATATTGAGGTGCCAGAGACATATCGGCCAGAATTTACACGCAAACTGTAGCTCACTTCTATCGAATGCTTTGAACTACTATCACTCGTTTGGCGTACCAAATAAGTGATAGTAGGAAACACCTTTTTATTTTACTTGATGTCGAATTTAACGATTTTTAAAGCCACCCTAAATTAGCGCAGATGGTGAAATCTAGATGTTGGAGTAATAATCACTTTGTTAAATTAGTGCGAAATTATTTAACAACGATTAGAGTATCTAATTACAATAAAGACATATTTTCTAGTTACCAGGATGGTTTATTTATCTTAAGGATTACCCTTAATGGCTACCCAAAAGGGGAAATCACCTATACTATGTGCTTTGACTACTGCTAATTTTTCAACATCAATTTCGACGACTTTATTATCCGCAGTAACGGCGACATAAAGTGTTTTATTATCTCTACTTGCGCGAACACCGTGAGGACCAAAGCCTACTTTAATTTTTTTAACAACTTCAAACGAATTTGCATCAATTACGGTAACGAAGTCATCTGCAATAGCACCTGTAAATACCAATTTACCATTAGGTATTACATCAATACCTGCATGACCATTACCCACATCTATAACTTTTTTCATTTCACCGCTTTTTAAATCCAACACGCCAATTTTATTTGAAGTATCACGAATAAACGCCGTATCGCCATCTTTAGAAATATCTATATTATGAGGACCAATAATACCCGGCGTTGGAATAACTTTACTAACTGTACGAGTATTAGTATTAATCACCCCTAAACCAGCACCTCCTTGCAATGTGACATAAGCAAACTTGCCATCAATATTAAAACGGATGTTATGTGGCATTTCTTCGGTAGCGATTGTTGCAACATTCCGATAACTATCCAAGTCTACAACACTAACAGATGCAGCTCCTTCATTAGCGACATAAACTTCTTTTCCATTTGGCGAAATTTTTAGGCCTTTGGAAGCTTTACCAACCTTGACTTCTGCCAATTGCTTTCCAGTTTCTGTTTCAAACACATAAACACTTGCCATTTTGGGGCTGCTGACTACTAAGCGTTTTCCATCAGGGGTTACTGCGTTATAAAGCATTACAGGCTCTCCCTGCCATACTACTTGACCAGGGTATTTGGCAATTTGACCAGAGTCTTTTAATGTAACAAACGTTTCTGCTGGATCTGTTGTATTTTTCATACTGGCACATGCGCTTAATGATGAAATAATCCCTATATATGTCAATTGAGTAAGGACACGAGTGAATTTACCTATTTTTTGCATAAAGTATCTCCTTTAATGTTAAAAAGTGTGTGTTTTGGGGGTGGGTAATTAGCTGAAAAATAACTCATGAGTAAATTTTTCTATGGCATCTTGTTTTGTGTTTTTGTTGTAAATTACGAGTAAAGAAACACCGCTCTTTGATTGCAACAGTTGCCAAGGTTTTGTTTTCAACTTTCCACTTTTTGATTGCCAAATGGAACGTTCGAATTCGTCTTGCTGCAAATAGAAATCAATTTCTCCTAAATTTTTATCATTAACCCTGAGATGTGCTGTGAGCACACTATTTAAAGAACAGTATTTAGACATTTCTATTGGTATAGATTCTAAGTCTACTTGGATATTAAACTCATTCTGTAGTTGCCTTAAATTGATAGAATGTCTTACGTTGTGTTTTTCTTCAGAATTGATGTCGTTAAAGGCTGCGTAAACAACTTCTGGTGTATAATCTACTCGAACAAAAACCAATGCGACAATGACTAAACTTGCTGCTGCAAACCAAAGAGGCGTTAAATTTTCATATTTTTCTCTTTGCTTTTGTTGCTGCCAATTAGAATAAATTTTTACTTCCAATGAATCAGCAGGTTTTGGCCGATTCAAAATTTCATGAATATTAGGTTTGTTACTCATCTTAATTTCCTGACGAATGTTTGTTAATAAGGATGACATTACTTGCGTCACTTATTTGCAGTGCTTGTAATTTATTTTTTGCGCGTGATAAACGACTCATCACTGTTCCTTTTGGAATATTCAATTGTTCGCTGATTTCCTCATAACTAAATCCGTGAAGATAATGGAGTAAAAAGATTTCGCGATGTGCCAAAGAAACTCCATCCAAAAGTTTATAAATCTCCAGAATATCGCCGGAATCAGCAACAGTACTATTTAAATCTAACTCACGTAATTTCTGCATAGTTTCTTTATGCCGATACTGTTTTCGTTGTTCGCGATATATTGATCGTCTTAATATTGTGATCAACCAAGGTAAAGCCTTCTCTGAATCCTGCAAAGTATCTAATGCTTGCCAAGCCTGAAAATAAGTCTCTTGAACCATATCCACTGCGACATCATTATGGCCTGTCATCCACATAGCATGTCGATACAAAGCATCTCGATGTAACCGTACCCAACTCTCGAAAAGCTGCTCCCGACCTTTTTTTCCAAATAGAAACAATTACTTATACCTTTTTTCAGATTAATAAATGATGTTGTTTAAATATATAGTGTCAATTGCAGTGAGAATTATTCCACTAAGGGGGAAATTTTTATAATGAGTGGCAATATATAGACTTTCTTTTAAAGTGACTAAATTGAAGGGCAAGCGATAATATAACAAGAATTATCTAAATGATGGTTAAAAGTAGGCTATAAATCTCAAATTAACAATATTTCACTCATGGGTAGTTAAATCGACACTACGTTTATACATTAACGATTGATAAAATTTGGTTTTATTGAATACATGAGAACATTCAATATTTTCAATTTAGACTGGGACTTCTAGATATTAGGTAACGATATATAATTCCTAGATCAGAAAGATGCCAGTGAAATTCACGACCTTGATCAACCTGAAATCATTGAACGCTGAAACGAAACTTTTCAATAACACAACTTACACTATATTACACTTTTTTGGGTTTACTTTATACAAGTTACTAGAGAAAGAAATTGAAATATCCATTATATTACCAAAAATAATAATAGCGCATTTTGTTCGAGTAAATCCAAAATAATGTATGTATTGAGAATATCAATTATTTGATATGCTAAGCATACCTTACGCTTTTCTAGAGTTCAGTATGAAAACTTTACTACGCTTATTTCTATTTTTCCTTCTCGTCACGGGTATTGGGTTTGCCGGATGGAAATACTATCAAGATGACATAATCCCTGTTGAATTAATTAAAGTAGAGAAGGGCTCAATCGAGTCGATTATTCGTGTAACGGGAAAAGTGATCAATGACCGAACTGTTGCCTTAACTGCATTAGTTGATGGCCAAATTCAAGGCATGCTTGTGCAAAAAGGCGAAAAAGTGAAAGCAGGACAAGTATTGGCCTATTTAGATAAACGTGAAGCTTCTGCTCAATTGGAAAAAACCAATGCTGTTGTTGCCAGAGAACAACAAACGGTGAAAGAAACAGCACGAAAATTAGATCGTTTAAAAAAAATTTCCCTCACTGGAAATGCCTCAGATCAATCAGTTGAAGACGCTGAATCATTATGGCAAGCAGCAAAAGCTCGACTACAGGTTGCCCTATCAGAACAAAGAATTGCACATATTCACCAAGAAAAGGTAGAAGTCACGGCGCCATGGGATGGCGTTATCATTGAAAAAACAGCTGAACAAGGCCAATGGGTTGAAGCCGGAATTAAGCTCTATTCACTTGTTGCTGAAAAGGGATACGAGATTGAAGCAAATGTAGACGCAGGTGACAGCGGAGTTGTTAAAATAGGGCAGCCAGTCACATTAAGCTGCGATGCATTTCCGGGTATTCAATGGACTGAAACAATCCATTGGATATCACCTGCAATCGTTACTGACAAAGAATCGGTATTAAACAGTTTTGCCGTACGAACTACATTGAGTAATGACGCACCCTCACTTTTATTAGGCCAACAAGTCGATGTCAATATACGAACTGCGTTTCGAAACGAAGCGTTAATATTACCCTATAATGCTTTAATAGAATCGTTGGAGGAAACCAAAATTGCTATTGTTGAAAATGGAAAAGTGAAATATTTACCTGTGAAAACCGGCATAGAAGATTTTACGCATGTTGAAATTATTGAAGGTGTTTCGGAAACTACGACTGCTATTTTAACTTCAGGGAAATCACTCAAAGAAAATACTTTAGTTAATGTGATGGCGGACAAGATAACTCAGTGATTGAATTAATTAACATAAATAAAAGTTATCAATTGGGTGAAGTCAATTTGCAGATATTGTGCGATATCAACCTGAAGGTTAATCATGGCGAATTTGTTGCCATCATGGGTCCATCAGGTTCAGGCAAGACAACCTTACTGAATGTAATTGGCTGTTTAGACAATATCGATTCTGGGCGCTATACATTGGCTGGAGAAATAGTTGATCAGGCAAGTGATGATGACTTAGCAAGAATCCGTAATGCTCACATCGGATTTGTGTTTCAACTGTTTAATTTAATACCTCGTATTCCTGCATGGCGAAATGTGGAATTACCGATGATTTACCGTGGCATTCATCCAAATACACGGTACCAACAGGCAATGTCTGCATTAAAACGCGTAGAAATTGATGATCGTTCTACTCATACACCCAGTCAACTTTCTGGTGGACAACAACAAAGAGTCGCCATAGCACGCGCACTAATCAATAATCCTGAATTATTAGTCGCTGACGAGCCTACAGGTAGCCTGGATTCCAGCACCGGGCAGGAGATTATGCAATTATTTCAAGAATTAAATTCATCTGGAACCACCATCATCATGGTGACCCATGAAGAGGATATTGCGAAACATGCCTCGCGCATTATTCGTTTAAAAGATGGCATCATCGAATCAGATGAAGGAACAAATATTAAATGCTAGTCTATATTGTCGATCGCTTTAGGCAGGCACTATATGCCTTAAGAGATAATTTACGACGTACGTTATTGAGTATACTCGGTATCGCAGTTGGCATAGCTGCCGTCATGGCAGTAGGCACCATAAGTAAAGGTGGAAACTATTTAATATTCTCTGAATTGGAAACCTTTGGCCTTAATTCGGTGTGGATATTTCGCGATCGAGATGATAAGGATCCTAATCGAATAGTCCGAGAAGGCAGTGGAATAGATAATGACGTATATCATGCTTTACGCTCAGATTGTTGTCCTGCAGTGCGCCAGTTAAGTGCGATGGTTATGAGCTCACGAACCAAGCGCACTGTAGTACAAGTTAATAATCGTTTTAGCAATGCTAGAGTTCAAGGCGTAGATTATATGTTGACATCTATAGCTAATGACTCAATTATCGAAGGTAGGCCATTTCGAGCACGCGATGTATCAGTACGACGTGCAGTAGCCATTCTAGGCCCTCAGCCTGCCGAGGACTTGTTTGGTTCAGCGTCGCCCATTGGTCGAGAATTTCGCATTAATTCTCAAAAATTTACCGTTGTTGGTGTGCTCAAAAAGAAAAGCCGAGATTTTTTGGCGAGTATTGGATCGGCAGGCGGGCAAGATGCCAATAATCGAATTCTGATTCCTTACTCAACTTATCAGAAAATGCTGGGACATAAACAAATTAATTTTCTTCAGGCCGAAGCGATTACTCAGAAAAAAGCCGCCGAGGCTGCTAGCCAATTAATTGCTGTATTAAATCGCCATAATGGCCGAAACTACACGTATAAGTCCGATACCATGGCGAGCTATATTTCCACTACCCAACGCATACTGGATGGTGTTGCTATGATTGGAATCATTGCAGCGTCAGTTTCACTATTAGTTGGTGGATTGGGAATTATGAATATCATGAGTACTTCTGTGCTTGAACGCACTCGTGAAATAGGCTTACGAAAAGCAGTAGGCGCCCGTCAAAATGATATATTATTACAATTTTTATTAGAAGCTGTGGTCATCAGTACTGCTGGAGGAATTATTGGCTTAACATTAGGTAGTATTGCAAGTATAGTCCTAGCAGAATTCACAGGATTTCCTCTAACACCTTCATTTTTTGTTATTTTAATAGCCTTATTTGTTTCCATCAGCGTAGGGATAATTTCTGGCTATCTACCCGCAAAAAAAGCGGCTAAATTACGTCCTGTGGAAGCATTGCGTTATGAGTAGACGTTCCTAAGGATATCTTTACATTTTTTATTGTACTTAAATTATTATGTTAGATCCTATTACATTAGAAATTGGAAAAATCTACAAGACTGAGTCCTCTCGTATCTTAGCTGGTTTAATACGTATTCTTGGTGATCTCGATTTAGCTGAAGAAGCATTGCAAGAAGCATTTTCTATTGCCATTAAAAAGTGGCCGATAGAAGGAATTCCTGAAAATCCTTGTTCTTGGTTAATTTCTGCGGGAAAGTTTAAGGCCATCGACTCGATTAGAAAAACCACCCGTGCTAATGAACTAAACTCTGAAAATGCCAAACTAAAAGAATTATTAGCTCAACAGAAGATTGAACAGTCGGACTGGGATAATAGCTTGATTGAAGATGATCAACTTAGGCTAATATTTTATTGTTGTCACCCTCTATTACCTTTGGATTCCCAAATAGCACTTTCACTAAAAGAAGTCTGTGCTATGAGTGTGCTAGAAATTTCGCGTGCATTTTTATTGACACCAGAAACTGTAAAAAAAAGAATCACACGAGCCAAAGCGCTTATTAAACAAAATAAAATACCTTATGAAATTCCTTCTCAATTTCAACTGCAAGAACGGATGGATGCAGTATTAAGGGTAATATATTTAATATTTAATGAAGGCTATTCAGCCAGTGTTGGTGAGCAGCATATTCGAAAAGAATTAATGGATGAAGGTATTTTTCTGGGGCGTAAGTTAGTTGAACTAAATCCAACTCCAGAAAGTATGGGATTACTTGCACTATTAATTTTGCAGACATCACGACGGAATTCAAGAGTAACCAAAGACGGCGACTTAATTCCACTTGAAGCGCAAGATCGATCTAAGTGGGACTATAGCTTGATAAATGAAGGTGTGCATTTAATACACGCTGCCGTAATGTCGGGACGACTTGGCCCGTATACGCTGCAAGCTGCAATTGCATCAGTTCATGCACTCGCAGATTCCGTAGATAAAACACAGTGGGATCTCATTGTCCACTATTACGACATGCTGCTATCAATCAATCCCTCACCCATAGTGGAGTTAAATCGAGCAATTGCTGTAGGAATGCATGAAGGCCCACAATTTGGCTTAAAAATAATCGATGAGTTGATGGATAATGAAAAACTACAAAATTATCATATTTTATACGCAGTTAAAGCAGATTTTTCTAAAAAATTGGGATTAACTGCGGCAGCAATCCAAGCGTATCAACGTGCTATTGAGTTGGTAACGCAGGAACCAGAAGCAAGATTCCTGAAAAAACAGCTTGATGAAATTCAATAATTATTTCTTACCTTTATGTCCCTTTTGCTATTTCTTATTCGACTATATACGATTGAACACTATCTGTTTCAGTCAATAATTAATAGATTAGTCATATAATGAGTTTTGTGGGGTTATTATTAATGCCTCAAAACTCCTAAAAAAGGAGTATTATTAATGCAATTTTTTATTTATTTCACCATGACAGAAGACGAGCCTATGAACCCTCCCTCACCTGAGGGAATGGCCAAAATGGGCAAAGTTATGCAAGACGCTTTCGAGTCGGGGAAAATTGTAGCAACGGGAAAATTGCCACAAGAGGTGACGCACATTAAATTAGAGCAGGGGAATTTTTCTCTTTCAGATGGGCCGTTTATCGAAGGAAAGGAATTGATTCCTGGCTTTACTGTGATCAATGTAGATTCTAAGCAAGAAGCGATTGAATGGGCTAAGCAATTACGAGAATGTATGGGTGATGGCACACTTAAAATGGCGCAATTGGCAGGAACCAGTCAAGATGATATGAAAAAGTAACAAAAATCTACTCAAGGGCTTCTCCTGCCGGGAGCCCTTGTACTTTTAATGATAGTTCCAAACATATATTAAATTGAATATTAGTGACTGACGGATAGATTGTGCCAACATAGAGAAAAGCAACTGTGAACGGAGTATTTAATAAATACTTGGATCATACAATAACAATCTCGCCATCAAATTAACAAGCTATATAATTATGCCACTACACCAGAGAAATTCCCGCCAGTTTAAGTGGCAATTAAATGTAAAGAAAATAATGATGCGAGTTAAAAACATTGAATGGTAACACTGTAATTATCACTGGAGCAAGTCGTGGAATAGGAGCTGCTATTGCTAAATTGGCTGCAAAAAAAGAGTGGAATGTTTGTGTGAATTACAAACATAATAAATCGTCCGCTAATCTCATTGTGAAAGAAATAACAAGTATGGGCGGTAACGCTATCGCTGTAGCTGCTGACATAAGCAAAGAAAAAGAAGTCGTTCATTTATTTAACACAGTAAACACAGAGTTCGGTCAATTATCAGCTCTTGTAAACAACGCAGGGATTATTACACCACAATCAAAGCTAATTAATATGGATGCTAAGCGATTGTCCAAGCTATTTAACACTAATGTCATAGGGAGTTTTTTGTGTGCTCGCGAAGCCGTTAAGAGAATGTCTTTGGATCATGGGGGAAATGGCGGCTCAATTACCAATTTATCCTCCGCAGCTTCAAGGATTGGCTCGCCTAATGAATTTATTGACTACGCTGCTTCAAAAGGTGCAATTGATACGATGACACTAGGTCTTTCAAAAGAAATTGCTGAAGAAGGAATTCGAGTGAATGCTGTTCGGCCAGGAATTATTGATACAGACTTACACTCAGATACTGGAGATTCAAAACGGCCAGAAAAATTACGACAATTTGTGCCAATGAAGAGAATTGGAAGTGCTGAAGAGGTTGCAAACACAGTGTTATGGCTAATGTCTCAAGATGCTTCTTATGTCACTGGTGCTTTAATAGATGTTACAGGCGGAAGATAGTTTCAATATATTTAAATAATAACCCATTATTAGCTACTTTATACTACATTTGGTTATACTAATTAAATAGCAAAATACAAACCATATTTGTGTGATAATGCTAAGTAATTTTCCTTGAATTCTAATTATAACTACAAAGGCCTAGAGAAGAACGGGCAGCTGTAACACTTCAGGCCATCGGTATTGTATAGCTAATCACCATCATATCCGCCGCAACATCACGTACTGGGATTAGTGATTGATACGCCTCGGATTCATACCAGCCATGTGCACTTTCCAGATTAGGGAAGCTGAGTACACCAACGTTTTTATATGTATGTTCACCAGTAAATACTTTTTCAGTTTTGCCTTTGGTTAAAACACTGCCACCGAATGGCTCCAGTGTAGCAGGAACCGATTTGGCGTAAATTATAAAGTTATCCGGATCTTTTACGGTAGAATGGAAAATCATAAATGCTGACATGTTTTGTCTCCTTCATATTGTGGTGTTAAATTACGATGTGTATTTGAATCAGTGTACTGTATTCAACTTTCTGATCAGGATTTTTCCTCAACCATGGCATCCAATATACGCTCAACTTCAGCACGCTTACTGTAATTGTTAGGTACAAACGCTCGTACAATTTCCCCAGATGGATTAATGACATAGATAACCGGATTAAGGAATGTATATGTCGAACTGCCAATCAGTGGCTTGTTCTATGAGAGCACTGAGGTCTGCCGGATGGTTTTCACGAAAGTGTTGAATTGTTTCTCGAATTTGCCGATTTAACATGGGGTTCTCCGTTATATGTTATGGTATAATATGCAAAAAGAATCCGAATCAATTGCGATGCCTACGCAACCAGTCCTTAAGGGCGCGGCCGACTGCTTCGGGCTGGTCTTCTTGAATAAAGTGAAGTCCCTTGCCGATATAAGCTGTTTCAAGATTTTTTATTTTTTTCTCGTACCAAGGTACAACTGACGGTGGCAATACTGCACCAGGTGAAGCGTAAAACATTAATACCGGTAACTCTGTGTGCGTCATAAACTGTTCTATGGCTTCCATAGCAGACGTCGTATCTGCTGGCTGCCCGGCAATCGGTATTTCCAGAGGCCATACCAGCATCGGTTTACGACTGGATTTTTGTTTATATGGAGCGCGATAAACAGCCATTTCCGCCTCACCAAGTGTTCGGTTAGTAAATGCTGGGAGCAATTGTTCAACAAAACCATTGTTATTAATCACCATATTTTTGCCTTTTATTGGATCTCTTAACATTTTGAACAATTCACCCATGTCTTCGCCCATCGTTTCATAACTTGACTGTGGGAATGTTGGTGGTAGAACCCCTTCCATAAACGCGATGGCTTTAACGTTTTCGGGGTGACGCCGTGCAAATTCAAAACCTATTGCAGCACCCCAATCATGAACAACCAATGTCACATTATGTAAACCTAGTTGCTTAATGAATGACTCCACGTACTGATAGTGTTCACTAAACGTGTAATCAATATCTGGCTTGGCTGATCGACCCATGCCGATTAAATCCATTGCGATAGCGCGATGCTGCTCAGTAACATAAGGAATAATATTTCGCCAAATATAGGATGACGTCGGATTGCCGTGAATAAAAATAACTGGATCACCTTTGCCTTCATCAATATAATGCATTTGTAAGTCGTTAATCTTTATATATTTTGATTGATACGTAAATGCCGCTGAAATTTTTGTTGGCGGTAGTTTATAATTTGACGCTGGAATCGTTACAGAACTCGCCTTCTTTTGCTCGTCAATTTGTTTTTGTTTTGATGTGTTTGCCGCGCACGCGCCGAGCCCTAAAGTTAAAATTGTAAAAAATGCTAGTACTAGCAGTTGTTTACTTTGCATCATTCTATCTCCAGTTTTTTTTGTTTAAGTCCACCGCCAAAAAAATTCAACAGTGACTTCATTAAGTTTTGGTGATATAAATATATCTAATGCGTTGTTGCATTGGTAGACTGATAAATACATACGAGATATGCACAAATGCATGACTGGGATAACATCCGTTTCTTTCTTGCCGTTGCCCAAACAGGCTCGGTTAGCGCTGCCGCCGACAAACTCGGTGTAAATCAATCTACTGCTTCACGACGCATCAATAATTTCGAAAGAGAGATAAATGTTCGCTTATTTGAACGCCTAAGTACTGGTTATCAGCTCACCAACGAAGGAAAAGAATTACAACAACGGGCAATACGAATGGAGGAGGAAACCTTTGCCATTGAGCGCGACATTATGGGTAAAAATGTCGAATTAAAAGGACCTATACGACTAACAACATCACTTGTAATGATCGACTATTTACTGATGCCGATTCTAAAAGCGTTTAGAGATACCCATCCAGGCATAGAGATTCAATTAGATCTATCTGATAGCAACTATAATATATCTCAACGCGAAGCGGATGTTGCACTTCGCGTAACACCAGCACCAGCACCCGAGAATCTAATAGGTCGCGAGCTCGGCGCAGTTGAACTCGCTGTATATGGCGAAAAAAACTACTTGAAAAGTTATTTAAAAAACAAAAATTATTCCTCGTTACACTGGATTGGCGAAGACAATAAAAACGCTAGGCCAAATTGGTTACATGAACACACCGAGCCTATTGAGTTAGTAATGCGCACTAATGATGTTCTCGCCACCACGACAGCAATAAAAAATGGCCTTGGCGTCGGCCGGTTGCCCAGATTTGTCGGTGATTCAATCTCCGAATTAACATGTTTTAATAATGCGCCGAAACTACCAAAAATTCCACTGTGGTTACTAACACATGTTGATATGCGAAGAGTAAGTCGCGTTAAAGTGTTCAATACTTTCTTGGTGGAAAATATTAAAAAAAGTATATAGAGTAGCATTACAAATATAAAATGCGATTTTTAAACATGGGAATATAAAAATGCAAAGAAAAAAATTGAACAATATTTTCGATAAAAATACTGCTGCTTCCTATGATAATCAAAGAGAAAAACTAGCGCCAATAAAAAATGCACTTCATTTGTGCATTCGTATGCTTGGCTCAAAGTTGCCAGCAGATTCAAATGTATTGTGTGCTGGCGTCGGAACAGGAGAAGAACTTATTTATCTCGCCGAAGCATTCCCTAACTGGCATTTTACAGCGGTAGATCCTTCTTCTACAATGCTTGATGTTTGCCGGCAACGCGTTGAAGAACGAAACTTTTCATCACGTTGTGATTTTCATGAAGGTTATCTAGGTTCACTACCTGCTAGTAATAAATTCAATATGGCTACTAGTATTTTGGTCTCTCATTTTATTGTTGATAAAAATGAACGAATTAACTATTTTACTGAGATTTCGTCAAAACTCTATCCGGGGTCTTATATGGTAAACGCGGATTTAGCGTCTGATATGTCGACTTCTGAATATGAAAGTCTATTAGAAGTATGGCAAAATATGCATGATTATGCAGGAATGCCAGCAAAAATTGAATCCTTTGGTGATAAAGTAGTTATACTTCCAATAGATCAAGTGAAAGAAATTGTTAAATCGAGCGGCTTTGAGACGCCGGTACAATTCTTTCAAACACTTTTAATTCATGCTTGGTTTTCTAAAGTAGAACTTGGTGATTTATAACCCTAATGATAAACACTACAGATTGCCAAGAAATGAGGTATCAGGTATAGACTGCAATACTCGATACTCGATTCAACAGTTGTATAACTTACGCATTTTTTAGTTTAAATGATGACGTTTATAAACTTCAACATGTTTTGTTATTAGGATTTCCCATTTAGGTCATCACTTAAAAATTACTTTATCTCTAATAGATTGCGCACAAGATCAGCTATTATTTTTTTTTAATTTGTGTCCAACTGCAACAATGGCCTCTATTGCAGGTTTTAACTCTAACCCCAATTTAGTCAAACTGTATTCAACAGAGGGGGGCGATGTCGACATTACTTCACGATTTATCACACCATCTTCTTCTAGCTTTTTAAGTCGAGTTGTTAATACTTTTGCTGAAACACCCTGAATATCATCTTTTAATTCACTAAAGCGTCTGGGGCCTTGGCTTAGATACCAGATAATAGCGGGGGCCCACCTTCCACCTATAACACCCATGCATCGATGTAGCGGGCATTCCTCTGGCGGTTGGTTCACCTTGTTTTTCCTTCTTGGCAGCATCATTTATCTCACATTCATTAGTTACTTTAGGGTAACCACAAAATTTAGTTACTTTAGCATAGTAGGTATACAAAAGTAACTATTAGTGCGTAGAATACTTCACGTTATTTAACTTACCAAAGGAAATCAAAATGAAATTGTATTACAAACCTGGCGCCTGCCCACTTGCAACACACATTATATTGAAAGAGATTGGAAAAGACTTTGAGATTGAAAGTGTAGATACTGATAAACAAGTAACAGGGTCCGGTGCTGATTTTACAAAAATAAACCCGAAGGGTTATGTTCCTGTTCTTCAACTAGACAATGGAGAATATTTGACCGAAGGAGCAGCTATTCTTCAATTTCTTGCTGATCAGAACCCAGCATCAGAACTCGCTCCAAAAAATGGAACATTGCAACGCGCTCGGTTACAGGAGCACTTAAATTATATTTCAGGAGAGTTACATAAGGCTTTTGGGCCTTTTTTTTCCTCTACTTCCTCCGATGAAGAAAAACAAAAGGCTAAAATCAATGTTGAGAATAAATTGAACTATTTTGAATCAATCTTAAGCGGAGAACAAAAATATCTTCTTGGTGATAAATTTTCAATTGCCGATGCGTCTTTTTTTGTTATCTCAAGTTGGGCATTACCGACAGGTATTGGACTGAGTAAATGGCCTAAAATCGCTGCTTTTTCAAAACGTGTTGCGAATAGAGCGAGCGTTCAAAGTGCCATGCGAGTTGAAGGGCTAATTGATTAATGTGCACTAATAAAACGCAAAGATTAGAGGATAATTTTATTGCGGTTACAAATACGATATCCAATTACTTCGATGGATTATATCACAGCGATGCGTATTTGCTTGCGGATGTATTTCATCCGCAAGCACACTATGTCTGCGCCACGGATGGTGAAATTCTTTATCTTAATATGGACAAATATTTTCCAGTTGTTGACAAACGCCCTTCACCAGCCAGTCGTAGAGAGATTCGAAATGATCGTATTTTATCAATTGAATTTGCAGGCGCAGTAACGGCATTCGCACGAGTAGAATGTTCTATCGCTACAAAATATTTCACTGATTTCCTAACGCTCATTTTCGTGGACGGAAAATGGCAGATCATTTCCAAAGTTTTTCACTTTGACATTCGCGAATAAGTTAAATCGCTTGTCTTAATCTTTTTATTACTAATAATTAAACGGAGTTATTAATGCCCTACGTAAATATTAAAATCACACGAGAAGGAATTACGCCCGAGCAAAAAGCGGAACTTATAAAAGGCACAACAGATCTTCTAGTTCGAGTACTCAATAAAATGCCAGCGACAACATTTATAGTAATTGATGAAGTTGAGAAGGAAAACTGGGGAGTTGGCGGCCTTCCAGTTGATGAGTTTAGAAAAAGTCAAGCTATTGCTAGAACCATCATAAATGATGAAAACGAAAGGAAGTAAATAATAATAGCATATATAGTAAAGTCAAAAGAAAAAAACTGACAATGCACCCATGGGGCGATAGCTTTCATCAGTCCATATCAACGAGAAAAAGCACACAAACGATTAATTGAGGGAAACATAGATTAAACCACGCGTAACTGGAACCAATAAATCCCCAGACAAATCTAAACACAATTAAAGCGAAAATAAGAACACTAGTATAAGAATGCCAGTCCGGCAAAAAACTACCCAGCAATCCACTCACATAAGCGATAATCACACCAATTACTAACAGTCAGTGAAATAATCTCAAGGAAAAAAACATGTTTGAATAATCATTATCCCAAAACTTATCTGTCACTTTTTCGAAAAGTATCAATTTTCCCCACTGCCTCATTAACATTAAGATCACGAAAAAAGCAATCAGGACTTTCAATGAATTTCAATTGAATCTGATTGCTATTTGCGAGCGGAAATACTTTCTTGTCTGAACCACTCTCTACTTTATCTTCTCTGGCAGCAATAAGTAAAGTAGATTTCTTGATAAAGGGAATAAGATAAGGCGTATCAAGGCAGGAATTAGATAAATAATATTAAGCATAAATTTTCGCAAAAATCATACACTTGTTGACAGTTAAAAACCATACTAGCTACATCTTATGGGGATACTATAAGACCATCAATAGAATTGATTATTTTTTGGATTGCTCAGTGATTTATCTCAACTTAATCTTTCGTTTGGCAAGATATATTTCAAGAATTTAATTATGACAACGCTATTTCATCAATTAAAAGTTTTTTTAAGTTTGTATTCACTTAGTCGTGTAAAAGGTCTACTATTAATCTGGCGCTAAGGAATATATGCGCTATTGATATTTTTAATCATGAAAATTATAGGAGAATATGGATGTTGAAAAAAGTACTGGTGGTTTTGTTACTTCCACTGACGTTAATGTTTATTATAAGTTGTCAGAAATCAAATGGCGGTGGTTATATTGATTCAGCAACTGGAAACGGCAAGGCGACATTTGGCGTGCAGATTAAATGCGATAATATTTTACATGAATCGGGTAACTACGTCGGTAGATTAACGGGAAATCTTCAGCTCAACGATCACGCAGCTGGGGTGAAAATACATGGTAAAATTGATGTTATACCATATGAATTCGATTCAGGTTTAACATCCTGTGAAATGATGTCGACAGAATTCGACGGACCTCTCGGCCAAAGTATTTCTTTGACTGCAGGAACCTATACCAGTCAACCGGGCAATCAAACAGGTGAGTTCGCCATATTACTTGTTGACAACGATCCTCAATTTACGGATTGCCTTGATGGAGATGGAATGGAAATAGAGGTGATTGGTGATATCTCCTATCAAAACGGTGGCTGCTTGCGCGGTGGTAATCTCAGTATTTTCTAGCCTGTTAAAATCTTAAATTAAAAAAATATTCAAACTGATTGCAATCTGACCTGCTTCAAAAACTCGCAGCAGGTCAGTAATTTTTATTTCACCATGATCATCAAAAAGAATGAATAAGTGCCATTTAAATTGATGCTCACCAAGATGATGAGACTTACTTGATAAGCCCAATGAATTTCTGGTAATTTTACTTAGCTTAATATGTAGAAAGTATTGAGATCAATATTAATCAGTGTAGACTAAACTTATGTTTACTCGAGCATCAGTATTGTTGGACAGTATAAGCCAAAAAGCTCTACACCAAGTTGAACACCCTTAGAACCCTAGTATGGGGATGAAATTAAAATGATACGAGAAGGTAATCAATCTGACCTTCATAAGTTAGTAATAATGTGGAGATCGTTAGATGACCATGTATCCAATGTAGCTAACAATGAT
>Ga0316207_10002795_pt1 | contig 17272 bp, 15 predicted proteins | sample 6weekpyrite_MG_FD_204943 | JGI IMG/M metagenome (GOLD analysis project Ga0316207, IMG submission 204943) | Microbial mat bacterial communities from mineral coupon in-situ incubated in ocean water Damariscotta River, Maine, United States -... | ecosystem: Environmental > Aquatic > Marine >...
TCTTGCATGAATAACCATAATGATAACTGCACCAACCATTAACTTATCGGCTATTGGATCAAGAAATTGGCCGATTTTTGAAACGCTTTGTGTTGCTCGGGCCAAATACCCGTCAAAAAAATCAGTGATGCCTGCTAGAGCGAAAGTAACGAAGGCTATGTGACTACCGAGTGGTTGCTCCATATAAAAAGAGGCCACGAGCACCGGAATTACAATAATCCGCGACATCGTTAGAATGTTAGGCAGGTTCCACATAGTTTTTTAGTCTCATTCTCAATAAATACGCCGCGCCACCATACGGCATCGCAGCATAAGGTCAATCACTCGTGGAAATGATCATAAATTTGCTGTGCTGTAGTCTTCGAAATTCCCTCTACACTTGCGAGATCTCCTACATCAGCGCCGATAACAGCTTTTGCTGATCCGAAATGATGTAATAGTGCCTTTTTACGTTTTGCACCAACCCCGGGCACAGTGTCGAGAGGTGACTTTTTAATATCACCTTTGCGCCTTGTTCTGTGGCTTCCTATGGCAAAACGGTGCACCTCATCGCGCACGCGCTGCAAATAATAGAGGACAGGGTCATTAATGGGCATCACGAAAGAATCTCTGCCTGGCATGTGGAACTGTTCACGCCCGGCATTTCTGTCTGGCCCTTTTGAGATAGCTACGACGGTTACACCAGAGACGCCGAGCTCTGTAAGGACTTCCATAACAGAGGACAGTTGACCTTTGCCGCCGTCAATTAACAGCACATCAGGCCAGTGCCCACGCTCTTTATTGGCGTCTTCTTTTATTAAGCGGGTGAAACGGCGCTGCATTACTTCGCGCATCATGCCAAAATCGTCACCCGGTGTTATAGAGTCAGATTTGATGTTGAATTTACGGTAGCTATTTTTCATGAAACCATCGGGCCCGGCCACAACCATGCCACCTACAGCATTGCTGCCTTGGATGTGGCTGTTGTCGTAGGCTTCAATTCGTTTTGGCGGTGACGACATACCAAAGGCTTCAGCAACACCTTTAAGTAAATTGGTTTGGTTCGCACTTTCAGCCATCTTTCTTTCAAGGGCCTCACGGGCATTTCTACGGGCCTCCTTGATCACTTTGGCTTTTTTACCTCGCTGTGGTACGGAAATCTCAACCTTGCGCTCCATGCGTGCTGAAAGTGCCTGACAGAATAAATCTTGTTCAGCAACAGAATGTGACAATAAAATTAGCTTCGGGGCAGGCTTGTTATCATAAAACTGTCCAAGAAAAGCAGAGAGAACCATTTCAGCGTTTTCAGTTTTGTCGTGCTTCGGGAAATAAGCATGATGCCCCCAGTTTTGTCCTGCACGGAAAAAGAACACCTGTATGGCAACTTGGCCTGCAACTTCATCCGCAGCAATAACATCTGCATCTTCCACCATCGCGTTAACGATTGATTGGTGGCTTTGAACCTGAGTGAGTGCATTGAGCCTGTCGCGGTATATGGCTGCAACTTCATAATTCATGGTGTCGCTTGCAGTTTGCATGGCATCGGCAAACTTTTTTTGTATCTCAGAAGATTTGCCTTCCAAAAAGGCACGAGTTTCAGCCACCATGTCGGCGTAGTCAGTAGGGGTAACTTTATTTACGCACGGGCCTGAGCAGCGTTTAATCTGGTGTAGCATGCAAACTCGGCTACGGGTTTCAAGCGTATTGTCGCTGCAAGACCGTAACTGGAAAGCCTTTTGTAAGATGTTAAGTGTGCGATTGACCGAACTGACACTGGCAAAAGGACCATAATATTGGCCTTTGAATTTACGTTTTCCTCTGTGTTTAGTAATTTGGGGCCATTCATGATCACGCAGCAGAATATATGGAAACGATTTATCGTCTTTTAAAAGCACATTGAATGGTGGCTTGAAACGCTTAATTAAAGAGGCTTCTAGAAGCAGGGCTTCACCTTCAGTTCGCGTTGTAACAAAAACCATCGAAGTGGTGCTTGAGACCATTCGCTGTAAGCGGATAGGTAATTGATTTATCTGTGTATAAGAAACAATACGTTTTTTTATGTTTTTGGCTTTACCCACATAAAGTACATCACCGTGCTTAGATAGCATCCGGTAAACACCCGAGGCGGTGGGTGCCGTTTTGACATAATCTCTGATAACAGAGACACCATTTGCCAGATTGGTTTCGTTCACGCTAACCGCCTTATCTCTTAAGTGCTTTGTATTGTTGTATTATCTGGAGACAAGAATCAATCCAGCAACTGATTCAATTTTTTGTTTAAAAAGATTTCCACTTAATCTGTGGATAACTATGTGGGTAACAGTGCTTCAATTTATGCAACATCGCTGTAACACTCGACTTTATGCAAATTGCCTATTTTTTAGGCATTTTATCTAAGTCATTGATTTATATAGGTTCAGGGTACTGCAAGAAGATAATTTTAGCAAAATCGATTTTGTTATATTGTCTAAGGGTGGTCATTATGGCAGCGGATGAGTCGGTGTGTACAACTATTTGACCTTCAAGCTTGATATTACTTGAAAAAACCAAATGTTACCAATTTGTTAAGGCGTTTTGTGCCGTTCAATCTCTACACCAACACTTGCAGCACCTTCGACAGCTTCCAGTTTTTCTACCTTGACGCGGGTGCCGATGACACGTGGATCAATAAGGGCCATGTCAGCGATTTTTTCGGCGAGAGTTTCCACCAAGTTAATGTGGCCAGTACCTATAATTTTTTGAATATTGGTTACGATGTCATTGTAGCAAACAACATTATTAAGTTGATCTTCGTGTGCAGTATTTTCCTGTACGGACAGATCGACATTAATCCGAACTTTTTGATGCGTGTCTTTTTCGTGTTCCCAAACACCAATCTCGGCATCGACTACATAGTCGCGCACAAAAATATGGCGTACTGACCTAGTAGCATCGGCATAGGGTAGGTGACGGATATTAGCAGTGTAACGCATATCATCGTGAGCCATTATCTAGTCCTCAAGAATATCAGCAGTGCGCCATGCTAAATGCTGGCCACCATCCAGCGCTATCATTTGCCCTGTCATGGAGGGAGTCTCAAGCAGAAAACGCACAGCTCTTGTGATTTCTTCAAGTGTAGGGCCTGTTCCAAGGGGAACAGAAGATGCTTCAGCCAAAAATTCTTGTTTTGATTGTCGGGTGTTAGCAAGTGTTGGGCCGGGGCCAATCGCATTGACTCTAATGTTAGGGGCCAAGGCCTGAGCAGCAGTGCGGGTAGCGGTCCAGAGGCCGGCCTTAGCAGTAGTATAGGACAAATATTGCGGATTTAGCTTCAGGACTCGCTGATCAATCATATTAATCACGGCACCAGGAGCTGTTTCTTTTAAACTGGTAGCTAAACTTTGCATTAGCATGAGTGGTGCCAGGAGGTTTACCTTTTGGTGTTGGTCCCAGCTTTCTGAAGTAAAGGTAAGTAACTCGTCTTTTTCAAAGATTGAAGCATTGTTGATGATGATATCAACAGGTTTGCCAAGCGCTTTGGATGCATTGGGGATTAGTGTTTTTACTGCTTGGTCATTGAGTAAGTCAGCGCTGATCGTTGTTGCACTACCGCCAGCAGCAATAATTTCAGCAGCAACTTCTTCTGCCGCCTCTCCAGAGCCATGGTAATGTATGGCAATTGCTATGCCTGCCTTGCCAAGATCAAGCGCTATGCTGCGACCGATACGTTGGCCTGCACCTGTTATTAAAGCAGCTTGATAGGGGGTGTTTCTCAAAAATGTAATCCCATTACTGCTGCGCTTTCGTCGCTGTGAGCAAGGTACACAATATAAGCAATATACATCGAAACCATCATTACCCCGGAGAGCTTTCCTACCTTTGAGCGCAGGCGGCAGAAAGGAATTAACAGCATTGTTGCACCAAGCATGACCCAAAGGTCAACTTGAAGGAAGCTATCAGGCACAGGTACAGTACCAACCATGGATGTAATCCCCATGATGCCAAGAAGGTTGAAGAGGTTAGATCCAATCACATTACCTACGGCCACATCGCAGTGGCCCCTAACCGCAGCGACAAGAGCAGTCACGAGTTCAGGAAGGCTTGTGCCTAGAGCAACAAGAGTAAGGCCTATGACAGCTTCTGAAACTCCGAAGCTAGTTGCAATTTTTACAGAACCAACAACTAGTAGATCAGCACCAATACCAAGACCAATCAGGCCACCAACTACAAGCGCGATAGCGAGGCCGTAACTGTCAGGGTTGTCTTGAAAGCCTTCCACATCTTCAATCGGCTCAAGGTCGCAAGGCATTGTTTTGGCACGCATGCCTGAGTAAATAAGAAACAAAGTAAGAAAGGCCATCAAAATAGCACCTTCTTGCCAGCCGAAGCTACCTGTATGAGCAAGACCAATGAATAGGGCTGTTGCCACCAGCATGATCATAAGGTTCCGCCCCAAACGAGGGGCATCGCACGCCATTGGGGCCACCATGGCAGGCAGGCCTACAACTAAAAGAACGTTTGCAATGTTGGATCCGACAACATTACCAAGGGCAAGTGTAGGGGCATCTTTTAGCACAGCATCAATACCCACCACCAATTCCGGGGCAGAGGTGCCAAATGCAACAACTGTTAGTCCAATTATCAGTTTTGAAATGCCAGCTCGCTGTGCAAGCGATACAGCACCTCTAACCAAAAAGTCACCGGCAAACACTAACAACACCAGACCGGCAACAACTTGAATATAGGCCATACGGGTAATCGCATCCTCAAATTCGTCGGCGCTAAATACGCACCTGTTTCAGCTTATATAGGGTTTCATACTGGAAATTGGAAGTCAGTAGCCACGATTCCTGATCAACATGTTTTGAGGTTCCTTGCCTGCCTCAATGTGTTTTATGTTTTTTATTATATAGTTAGCTGCCGTTTGTGTGCGTGTAATAGCGGCAATATGGGGGGTAATTATCACCTTTTCGTGACGCCACAAAGGGTGTTTTATGTCCAAAGGTTCGCTAGGAACTACGTCTAGTGTAGCTGCTGAAAGATGGTTTGAATCCAATAGTGTGATAAGACTATCCAAATCTATCAAACTACCGCGGCCCGCATTAATAATTGAGGCCCCTTTGGGGAGGGCTTTCATATTTTCAGTGTTTAGTAGGCCTTGCGTTTTGTCCGTCTCAGGTAGCAAGCCAACTAATATGTCAGTGCGGGCTAGGAAGGCTCTTAGGGCGCTTTGGCCCGTGAAATGTGCGATGTCTTCATCTTGAGGCTTGGGACTGTTTGACCAAGCCGCTATATTATAGCCCAGAGGTTTTAAAGCTGTTGCTGCACATCGTCCTAAAGTGCCGTATCCCATAATCCCTACACGTACACTGCTTGCAGGCTTGGCGAAGGCTCTCTGCCATTTTACTTGTCGTTGTTGTTTGAGAAAAAGCGGCATTTGCCTGTGATGCATCAAAACATTCATTAAAATATATTCTGCCATGCCTTCCTTTAGGCCGTCATCTCCCATACGAATGATGGGAAGGTCTTTAGGTAAGGACGGATCAGTTAAGATATGATCAATACCAGCACCAATTGAGAAAACAGCCCGAATATTGGGAAAGTTTTTAATTAATCCAGCTTTAGGTTCCCAAACCAGAGCATAGGATGGTCCGTCTTTAGGCTTCCCCCAATTAGGGTAGGCTAGAAATTCTATACCGGGTTCAATGGCCTCAAGAGCCTTTTGCCAAGGCTCATGAGGATACTCTTCCAGATAAAATAGGATGCGGGTCATTTAACAGGGCCAGCGAGGGTGTCGTGGTGGCCCACAAGTAACTCGCGTAGGTGAAAGCTAATGTCGGCGCGGTTTTTGAAGCCAGCTTGAACCGCGGCCTTTTCGGCCGCCTCCGCACTTGGAGGGCCTTGCTTGGCAAATGTTTCCAAGCTTTCATGAAAACCTATTGTGAAATAATCAATATCGGAACCATAAGTTACACTGAAAATTGCATTGGTTTTTTGGCCAGTTTTAGCCAAATAGTCGTTTTCTATTTTGCGTTGGCGCAATAAGGCAGCGTGCTTTCCTGCCCCTGCATTGAACATTTCAATATGAAACATACCCGCATTTTTTGCGTCCGCTTGTAATTGGTGCCAATTTGTTTCGGACGCGGCTGCAAAATTGAGTTCAAAATCGACAAGACTGGAAAGAGATTGTTCGTAGTTTTCTTTTGCCATTGTGCACGCAGCGTCTTTGCAGTTTGTCATTTTTGCGCTGAGAAGCATCACATCCCAGTGGTTGCCTTGGCTATGACGCATCATTAGGGGTGTGTCTTCCCCCAAGGAATTCCAATCTGTTGTCTTGATAAGTTCTAGCAGTGCAGGGAATTTCCCAGGTGCAGCACGTAACTGTGCCACCCAATAGTCGTCGGCACTGGCAGAGACCGAAGTCACTGCCAGAAGGATTGATAGAATGTATTTTTTCATGGGTGTTCCTTACCTAAGAGGCAGTGCGTGAGCAGCGCCATGGAAGATGGCATTGAAGAATACCTGGTTTAGGCCGTCCAGATATGCACGCACAGTAGGATCTTGGGTAAAACCAATAACCATGCCACGGCCTTTATCTTCAACCACAACAAAAGGTTTGAAGGCATACTGTTTGCGGTTTTCTTCCCACATGTGGCCGCTTGCAAGTAGCTCATTAGCACCTTTAAACCAAGCGACATTGGTGCCTGCATCTAAACTGATAGGTGTGTAAATGTCTGTGCCTCGGATTAAAACTTTAAGGTCGGCAGGAAGCCCTGCTGAAAGCCAGTGATCAGGATCTACACTTACATTGGCAAGCACACCAGGCACACTGTCTGGGCGTTCGTTTTTAGGCTCGATAGCAGCGCGCATTTCTTCTGCAGAGGTCAAGAGTTTACCTGGAAGTCTGCCGTTCTCACGCTTGGTTTCTTTAGGACTGCTTTCTTTTACTTGAGCCTCAAGTGCAATTGAAAGCAATTTTACTTTCTCGTCGCTCAGATAGCGCACAGCAGAACCTGTGCCTATTAAGACGCCGCCTTTTTTAACCCAGTCTTCAAGGTTTTTGGCACCAGCTTCACCAAGGGCATTCTTGTAGCTGCCAAAACTGGCGGGCAAGATGAGTACTTGATACCGCGATAGGTTAGCACGAGCTAAATGGCGAGTTCTAATAGCAGTGACAGGGTAGCCAAATTGTTGCTCAATCACGAAACGGGTGTTTCCTGCCGAATATTGGCTGGTTGGACTATCCCATGCGATCGCAATTTTTGGGGCATGAACCCTTTTAACATAACGGCTACCAAAATCGGATCCGCTATCTAGCCAAGTTGTGGCCGAGGCGACAATCTCTGCGCCTGTATCTTTAGCAAGCCGGTCGAGTGTCTCCTTTAAGTTGGCAGAGTTGTTTTTTCGGTGGATAATTAACGTGCCACTAGGATACGTACGACCTTTTTGCGTGAAGCTTTTGCTGTTCAGATCAATAGTTAGGCCCTCACGCAGTGCTGCTGCGAGGAATGTGCCGCTACTGATGTCTTTGGCAGGCACAAGGTATACAACATCTGTACCGGCTGCTTTATCAAGCATGCCTGGATCAATCAGGTCCGCTGTTACGACAGTTGTAGCAACAGAAGTAGGTCGTCCACAGGTATCTAAATCTACATTGAACATATGTGGCAAAGACCATGCGGTTACATCGTAAATATCATGATCAACATTTTTGAGTCGAAGACGTTCTTGTTCCTTAACCCAATCAGCCTCCATTTCAACTTGTGCATCCATTAGAGTGCGGATCAGCCTTTTACGTGGTTGGGCTGCATCAATTACAAAAGCACCGGCATTATAGGACGTGCCACAAACCTTGAAATTCTCGCTTGCGCGTTTCACCTCAACACCTTGAGCTACTAAGAGGCCAGCAAGCTTTCGGTTGGCTGCGAAGTTTCTAGTGTTAGGTAGAATATAAGTGCGGTTTTCTTTGTCAGATTTAGCTTCTGTAATTGCAGATACTTGATAATCATAAAAGTTCCTTAGGAACTTTTCTCGATTATTTGCTGTAGTCTCCAGAGTAGCTAGAGACGTGATGAAATGACCTTTAACAGTATCCCTGTAAGCTAGTTCGCTACCATCGTTCCGACGGAAAAGTAAGCCGCGAGACGATGCCTGCTCATATGTCATGGCGATCGCGCCGTAATAGGCAGGCCAGCTTGCGCCGTACCCTGGGTAGAAGGCATCAAAAATATCACGCGTAAAATAAGGCCGGCCAAATTCATCAAACCATTTGGCATTGTTTTTACCAAATAGCATCAAGCTTGAGCGCTGATCTTTTGCTAGGTGTGGATTAAAAGGTACCGCCTCAGGTGCAAAATAATAGCTGGAATTACCGCCCATTTCATGGAGATCAACAAATACTAGCGGATACCACTCTTGTAGAGCCTTCACATGGCCTTGGGTTTCAGGCTGAGTTAGAACAATCCAGTCTCTGTTCATATCAAAGAGATAGTGATTTGTACGCCCTGATGGCCATGGCTCATTTTGCTCTGCAGACAATGGGTCACTGTCAGGAAGTAGGCCGCGCGCGGTGCGGTAGCGGTGGATAAAGCGGTCTCTACCATCTGGATTTTGAAGCGGTGCAATGAATGTAATGCTGTTGTCTAAAATGGACGGGACACGTGGATCACCTTTTGAGGCCAGCAAGTGGTAGGCAGTTTGCATTGCTGCGTCTGTAGAGGAAATTTCATTGCCGTGAACGCCGTATGCTAGCCATGTGGAGGCTGGCAGGTCCTTGATTATTGCTACGGCTTCGGCCGCATTAGTTTTGCGAGGGTCCATAAGGGCCTGCATGTTGCGTTTATAGCTTTCAAGTTTGGCGATATTACCGGAGCTTGAAATTGCAACATAAATTAAACGGCGGCCTTCCCATGTTTTGCCATAGTCAAATAGTTTTACTTTTTCAGGAGCGGCGGCGGCTAACGTTTCAAAATAGCGCACCATATCGGCGTGTGTGGTAATGTGTTCGCCTGAATTGTATCCAAGCACGCTTTCTACGGTTGGTATGTTGGTATCATAATCGGCATTTGGCCAATACTCGAACGATTCGTCAGCTTTTGTTGAAAAGGTTACTGCCGTAACACAGACGGCGGCAACCCAAGTCAGTAACTTTCCCATTTTGTCCCCCTTTGGGCGTCATTTTATCATTGGTTTCATATCTAGACCGATATTAAATGAATTACAGCTTGAAATGTGTTGGGGAATCAATTATCCGTGCGCCGGAATGAGGGACCGTAGCGATTATACGAGTTTCCCTTGCATTTTGGTTTGGCTGGCACTATGTTGCGCGCCTGATTTCAATGGGTTCACCAGTTGGTGGGCTTTATAAGCAAGCCTTATGGCTCCATATGGGAAGCTAAGGCGCGTGAAAAGGTAAAGAAAATGGCAGTTCCTAAGAGTAAGATCTCACCATCTCGCCGTGGTATGCGTCGGTCACACGACAGCCTGAAAGCAGTAAACTATCAGGAAGATACGCACACTGGTGAGTATAAGCTGCGCCACCACATTGACCTAAAAACAGGTATGTATCGTGGTAAGCAGATTGTTGAGCCTAAAGGCGATTATTAAGCCTTTTAGTCTCACTAGTAATTTTTGAAAACCGGCGAGCCTTTGGCTGCGCCGGTTTTTGTTTGTCTGAAGACAATTTTTCCAACTATCCTAATATTCTATAGTAGCTTGAAACTGAGGTTAAAATCTTAGAGGATTTAAAGATGCTGAGAATAAGTATAACAGCCATAATTTTATTTTGCCTTTCGGCTTGTGTTACAACAAACACAGTTACTGGACGCTCACAGTTTATTACGATCCCTGCAAGTCAGGATGCTGCTCTTGGGCTTGAAGCTATGCAGCAAGTTAAAGATACATCCCCGGTTTTAACTACAGGGCCTTTGGCGTCTCGTGTGAAGCGTATTGGGCAACGAATCGCCCCTTATTCAGATAGCCCGAACCTAGATTGGGAATTTGTTGTTATTGATGAGCCTGTTTTAAATGCATGGGCATTGCCTGGAGGAAAAGTAGCGATATACCGCAAAATGGTTGATAGCTTTAATGATGCGGAATTAGCTGCAGTGGTCGGCCATGAGATTGCCCATGCTGTTCTGCGGCACGGTGCAGAACAAATTAGCAGAATGCAAGCGCAGCAATTGGCGATTGTAGGGCTTGGTGCGATTGTCGCGAGCCAGAGCGAAGATGAAAAAACGGCACAGCTTGCGGTAAGCTTAGGGGCTTTGGCAGCACAAGGTTTTGTTGCCTTGCCACATTCTAGAAAGATGGAACTTGAGGCTGATCATGTGGGCACGCTTTATATGGCGCGTGCAGGTTTTGATCCGCGCGCAGCGATTGCGCTTTGGCAAAAAATGAGCCAATTGAAAGATGGCAGTGGCGGTACGCCAGCCTTTTTGTCAACGCATCCTAGCGATGGCAAGCGGATTGCTCGGTTGAGTGAACGTATGGAGGATTATTTACTAATTTATAGCCGGCAAAAACGGTGAGTTGATTAGATTTTTTTGGTGTAATGTATGTCGTTGAGAGTAATAGGCTTGAGCAGTTATCTAAACTATTAAATGACGGTAAAAGTTACATTCAAGGGTATGAAATATGAAATCACCAATTGAGATTAGGGATGTAACACCAGAAGACATGGGGGCAATTCTAAGCCTCAATGAAGAGTTTGTTCACTTTCTTAGCCCTCTATGTGAGGCTGAATTAGCTCGTCTAGGTGGCAAGGCAGACTATTTCCGAGTGGCTGTTATAGATGAGCGGGTAGTGGGGTTTCTTTTAGCATTCGTACCTGGTGTGAATTACAATAGTTTGAACTATCGTTGGTTTAATAACCGGTTTGATGATTTTGCTTATATAGACCGGATTGTTGTGGCATCGGATGCGCAAGGTAGGGCATTGGGAGCTAAGTTATATGATGACCTTGTTGCGTTTGCTGCTACACGGGGGCTTAGCCAATTAACATGCGAATATAACATCATGCCGATGAATGAAGGCTCAGCCAAATTTCATAAGCGCTATGGCTTTACTGAAATTGGCCAGCAAGCTTTGAGTGATAATGAAAAGAGGGTTTCGTTGCAGTCTTACCGATTACCGCGCTAAGCTAATTAGCTTATTTGTTGCCCGAATAATCAAGACCGATGTCAACTGCAGGGGCAGACTGTGTTAAGCGCCCAACAGAAATGTAGTCCACGCCAGTTTCTGCAATAGCTCGAATAGTGTCTAGGTTGACGCCGCCAGATGCTTCGCACTGAACTTTATTATCCACGATAGCTCTAGCACGGCGAAGCATTGCTGGAGGCATATTGTCCAGTAAAAGGCTATTTGCACCTGCTTTTATTGCTTCTTGTACTTGCTCTAGTGTATCGCACTCAACCTGAATATCATTGCGACCTGCGAGCTTTGCCCTAGCAACCGCCGTTTCAACAGACCCTGCAACCGCGATATGATTGTCTTTGATCATAACAGCATCAAATAGCCCCATACGGTGGTTTTGGGCTCCGCCCATGGCTGTAGCATATTTACCTAATAGTCTGAGGCCAGGGATAGTTTTTCGGGTATCTAGAAGCGTAGCGCCTGTATCGCTAATTTTATCAACATAACGCCGAGTGAGTGTTGCTATCCCGGAAAGGTGTTGAACAATGTTTAATGCTGTGCGCTCGGCAGATAACAGGGCCCGTGCAGTACCGGATACTTTTAGGATTGTGTCTCCAGCGAATAGTTTGTCACCGTCTTTAGCAAAGAATGTTATTTTACAAGCGGGGTCTAGCCGTTTGAAAATTGGCTCCACAAGAGGAAGGCCTGCGATAATCATTTCTTCGCGCGCGTTCATGGTGGCTGATAGCGTAGCCGTCTCAGGGATAACCAGTTCTGCAGTGACATCGCCTGAAGCAATGTCTTCTTCAAAAGCTGTATCTATGAAAGAATTGATTTCAGCTTGAGTGAGAGGGAAGTCTGCCACGTGCACGCTCCAAATTCCTGAGGTTATCCGCTGATAGCAGAAACGTCTTTTGCAGGGCTTGCCGCAGGGCTCATTTCCAGCATTTTTCTAAGCGGCTTTTCTGCGGCAATACGGGTTTCTTCATCTAACTCTATTTCAGGTCCTTCATCGCGCAGGCAAAGATATAGTTTTTCCATCGTGTTTAGTGCCATGAAGGGGCACGTATTGCAGCTACAGTTGCCATCTGCGCCGGGCGCGCCAATAAAAGTTTTTTCTGGAGCGGCTTTTTCCATTTGATGAATAATGCCGGGCTCAGTCGCCACAATAATAGTATCAGCTTCGTTCTCAGTAGAAAATTTGAGGATTGAACTAGTAGAGCCAACATGATCTGCGTGTTGCACGATGTTATCTGGGCATTCAGGGTGTGCGGCAACTGGGGCATTCGGATGCTTAGCCTTAAGTTTTATCAACTCTTTCTCACTGAAAAGCTCGTGTACAATACAGGTGCCTTGCCACAGCAACATGTCACGCCCAAGCTTGCGTGACAAGAATCCTCCAAGATGCTTGTCTGGGGCGAAAATAATTTTCTGGTCTTCAGGAATTTGTTTTACGATGTGTTCAGCGTTTGAGCTGGTTACAATAATATCTGTCAGCGCTTTTACTGCGGCTGAGCAGTTGATGTAACTCAATACCATATGGTCTGGGTGCGCTTTTACAAATTTTTCAAATTCATCAGGGGGGCAGCTATCCTCTAAACTGCAGCCTGCTTCTAAATCTGGCAGTACAACTTTTTTCCCAGGGCTTAGGACTTTAGCCACTTCTGCCATAAAACGTACACCACAGAAGACAATCATATCTGCATCAGTTTCTGCCGCTTTACGGGATAGGTCAAGGCTGTCACCAACAAAATCAGCTATGTCCTGTATTTCAGCGGCTTGATAATAATGCGCTAGAATAACTGCATTTTTTTCTTCGCGCAGGCGTTTGATCTCGCTTACCAAATCGAGAGTAGGGTCGACGCTGGGAACTGAAACCAGATTCATGTGTATCTCCTGACAAAACACAATACTCAAAACGCCATATGCGTTCTTGGGCGCATAGATACAAGGCCCTGCCTTGCAATGCAATTAAGGAATTAGGGTGTTTCAGGTAACTGATAGTGGCTCATGAGCTGAGCAGGGCCATCACTTATTATCCGGCCTTCGTCAACAAGAGCAATTAAATGTCCAAGGACAGAGCGTGCTGCTGCTGGATGAAGGCGAGGGTCAACATCTTTGTACATTACGGATACAAGGCTTTCTATTGTATGGCAGCCGAGCCCAAGATGTTTTAATATTTGCCCCTCTCGCATACGCCTGTGTGCGATGATACCCCTAATAAAAGGGACTGCGTTTTTAACCCAAGGGCCGTGTGTTGGGATTAAGGTGTCTGGCGCGATATTGGCAATTTTTCTTAGGCTTTCAATATATTGGCGTACATCTCCATCCGGGGGTGAAATTACTGTAGTGGCCCACCCCATTATGTGATCACCTACAAAAGTTGTGTTTTCCTCTTTTAGATGGAAGCATAGATGATTGGCAGTGTGTCCGGGGGTGTGAAATGCTGTGATTGACCAGTCAGGTCCTGTTATTTCCTCACCGTCTGCAACTATAATATCGGGCTTATAGTTCCAGTCTGCACCAGCTTCAACTTCCTCACCTGCTAAACCGCCGGTGCGGCCAGTACCATGTGGTCCAAAGCCGTAGATGGGTGCGCCTGTTCGCTCCGATAACTTGGCGGCAAGAGGGGAGTGATCAATATGGCTGTGTGTGACTAGAATTTTATCAATTTTACGTCCAGCCGCGGCGCGAAGAATAGCCACACCATGATCGAAGTCTTCTGGTCCGGGATCAATAACAGCTAAGCCGTCAGAGGTGCCAACCAAGTATGTGTTTGTGCCAGTATATGTATACGGGCTGGGATTGTTGCATAATACACGAGTGATCAGTGGGCTAAGTACCTCTGGCTGGCCGTAATTTGCGGTTAAATCCTGTTTAAACTCAAGTGCCATACATACCTCATTTTCTGAGGTATTAGCTGTAGCAGTCGAGCTGAAAGTCAAACAAGAAGAATATATTTTGGGGATGATGGAAATATAGAAAACCGATCTTGCTGCGGCGGATTGAGGTGGGGCAAAAGTGCAGCAAGATCGGCTTCTAACAGGTGGTCGTATCAGTGGCAGCCGGTACGACCTGTAAACAGAAAACCCGGGTAGGTGGCAGCCAGAACACCGGGTTCGTATCAATAATCGCAATCACTGTGCCAATAATTTTTATTGTTTTATTTCAGTATGTTAGGAAGTTTTAGGGGGATAGGTGTTCTTGAATGGTACACAGGTGTACCAAAATGAAACATGGTAGATGGTTTCAATTTGAAGCAATTTTGCCAAAACCATATTTTTTCCATGTAGGGGTTGCATCAGTTGATCGTAAGAAATTTAGAAATGCAGCAGTGGTATCGTTGCTGTTTTGCAAAAGTGCTGCTTGATACAAGATGGGGGCAGTTGCCCCTTCGGGGACAACATAGACAATATTGACGGCATCATTTGCTTTGGCATCACTGTTATACACAAAAGCAGGTAAGCCGCCCCGTTCAGTCAAGCGTAGTGCTTGCCGTACATTTTGAGCATAAGCAATATGCTGGTTTAGTGTGTCCCATAAGCCGGATTGTTGAAGAAAATTAAGAGCATACTCTCCTGCTGGCGCTGTAGCAGGGTTGGCGAGGACAAGACGGCCGCCCTTCAATAGCTTTGTGAAGTGATCTTGGGTTGGCTCAAAATGTACGGGGGGGGGGGTGCCACTGGGTGCCACCAAAACTAGCTGATTAGATGCGATTGTGACCAATTGCTGGGCGAGGCCTTGACGTTTAAGGTGTCCTGACCATTTGGGATTTGCTGAGATGAATAGATGTGCTGGGGCACCAGCTTCAATTTGCCTCGCCATGGTTGCGCTTGCACCGAAAGAAAATCGGGGCTTGGTCGAATTTGAGGTCTTTCCCCAGTTGGTAGCATGCTCTTTAAGTACATCAGTAAGGCTTGAGGCAGCAAAAACGATGGATGGTTTGCCGGCATCTTGTGCGCACAGAATAGTAGTATGCCCAGCAAGAAAGAAAATGACCCATGCTAATTTATGAAATAGACCTAAGCGCACCTAAAATCCTTTGGCTAATCTTATAAACATAGATGACTTAATTTCAGAAACATATGGGCCGCCTCTAGTTTGACATATTCAACATAGATCGAAGAGCTTGTATGCGGGGATCGGGATGTTTACCCAAATCTAATAGTCGCTGTCTGACAAACTCTTCCTGTTCTAATTCGGTGATTGGTGTTGGGCATTTTTCAATTCGTGCATTTGTTGGGTCAATAACAGGTGTTCCGTGTGCTTCAGGGTGAAATTTTTTCAGGAAGGCCTGATTATTTTCCTCGAAGGTGCCATAAATACGATCAAATTGCGATTGTGTGAGTGTAAGGTGCTTGGTTTCTTTAGGGTCGACAATCGTAGAGCTCAATAAACTGAAGACACGGTCATCATGCGAGGAGTTAAACATCTCTGGATGTTTGTTCATAAATAACATCAATCGGGCATCAATGCTCGTGTTTTGATTTTCAACAGGGTGCGTGTTGGAAAAGTCTATTTTTATTTGAGACGCAAAGTCCTGTAGAATATCGCCGCCGGTTAAAAAGTCGGGTGCGATGAACCGAACGTGTAAACTCGCGAGCCCCACTTTGTTACGCCAAGGGGCAATGTTGGACCAAAAATTTGGTTGCTGTTTCAGTAGGCGGTTATCAATGAAGTCTTCCAGTGATTGACCGCTTTTTAGATTCCATTGGCGCCAAGCAGATAGCATTAACTCATCTTGTCGGCGAACATAGTAAAATAAATGGATATCGATTAAATCTGTTAGGTGCATGAATAGCTTATGCCAGTTCCAAAGAAAGAGACATTCGGATGAAAGGATTAGTTTTCTGTGGGATTGGCCGGCTTCTATGATCCATTGCCGAAGCGGTGTTATGTCATTTGATTTTTGAATCCTCTGCAAAGCAAGCAATGGATTTCCAGGCATTTTCCCTTCTGAAACAGTTTCTAATTTGGCTGTAGGTAAGGCGAAGCCTTCCTGGTTAAGGAGAGCGAAATTCTTGAAAAGGAAAGACTGAAGCGTTGTTGACCCAGCTTTGGGATGGCCAATATGGAGGTATAGCTGAGCTTTTTCCTGCACTGTGGGTATCCTTTAGGGGGTTCGAGGCTGCTTAAACCGGTTTGAGCATAGAGAAGTTGTCCCGTCAATAAAGCGTTTGCTGAAAGGGATTTACCTGATTAGGGTTTGTGTCGTTCGGGGAGGAACGATATGAAGAATGAGCATAAGCCGATTATGGGCTTTTGGCGCACTTGGGGGTTATCCATCGGTATGATGGTAGGCTCCGGCGTCTTTATGTTGCCAACTGTCTTAGCTCCATACGGTAAATACGCACTGTATAGCTGGCTAATAACAGGAGGTGGCACTATTGCTATGGCTCTTTCTTTAGCCTTTATGGCGAAGCGTATCCCTAAAAGCGGTGGCCCTTATGCCTACACTAGGGCGGGGTTTGGTGATTTCGCTGGTTTTTTGATGGCTTGGGGATATTGGATATCGATATGGATTTCTGTTGCCGCCGTAACAGTTGCTTTTATCGGATACCTTTCTGAGTTTATCCCAAGTTTGAAATCGTCAGCAAATATGTCGCTTGCTGCGGGGCTCATACTTATTTGGTCTCTTGTTCTCTTAAATTGCCGAACAGTAAAAGGCTCCAGCTTCCTGCAATTAGTAACTAGTTTAGCCAAGTTTTTGCCGCTTCTGTTTTTAGCTTTGTTCGGGCTAACGAATATTGAAAGTGCGAATTACGCATCAATGGTAGAGCCTGAGAACGGTATGTCTGCTGTTTCTGCAGCAAGTGCTCTCGCTATGTGGGCCTTTATCGGCTTTGAGGTTGCAACAATCCCAGCGGGTGAAATCAAAGACCCGGCCCGTACAATCCCTCGTGCTACTGTTGCAGGTGTGTTAGCGGTTACCGTTCTCTATATTAGTGTTACAGTGGCAGCTTTTGGTTTGTTGCCTGCTGAAGCCTTGATGGCCTCCACTGCGCCGCTCGCAGATGCTGCTGGTGTACTCGTCGGCAGTAGTGGTGCTGCTATTGTCGCTATTATAGCATTGATTGCGACTGCAAGCGGTGTAAACGCAAACATATTCGCTATTGGCCAAATGCCTATGGCTGCTGCATTGGATGGTTTGTTTCCAAAAATGTTTGGGCATCTTAATGAG
>Ga0316207_10002796_pt1 | contig 17260 bp, 11 predicted proteins | sample 6weekpyrite_MG_FD_204943 | JGI IMG/M metagenome (GOLD analysis project Ga0316207, IMG submission 204943) | Microbial mat bacterial communities from mineral coupon in-situ incubated in ocean water Damariscotta River, Maine, United States -... | ecosystem: Environmental > Aquatic > Marine >...
CTACTTTAACTATATAACTAGGAATATTAACTGTTTTACCATTAACTTTAATATGTTTATGGCTTACAAGCTGACGAGCACCGAAAACAGTTGGTACGAAATTTAAACGATATATAACTGCATCAAGTCTTTGCTCCAGAAGACCAACAAGGTTTTCACCAGTGTCACCCTTACGTCTATCAGCTTCTTTAAAGATAGACTTAAACTGTTTCTCAGAGATATTTCCGTAATAACCTTTTAATTTTTGTTTAGCCATTAACTGAGTACCATAATCTGATGGGACTCTACGACGAGCTACAGGACCATGCTGACCAGGAGCATAATTTTTTGTTTCAAATGGATCTTTACCACGACCCCATAAATTTACACCTAAACGGCGTGATATCTTATATTTAGTATTTGATCTGTTAGACATTATATTTTCTCACTCTAATGATTAAAATTATCTTGCGAATTAAAGACTTAGTCAGCATTTATATTATGCATGATGCTCCACTGCGCATTCCTTAAAAAACTCTAAGGACTTGAGTAACCACGCAACATATAGATTTTATATTTTTTGTCAATTTAATTATGAAATTAAAACATATCATTAAAAACATGCGTATTTTATACATACGGCATATTTTCCTAACTTATTATCTTGAAATATCTTCACTTCCCTTTTCTTCATCTCTCAATTTAGAAATTCGATCTGATAAAGAATCATATCTCTCTAGATTTCCTACTACTGAAGGAGAAGAATTTCTATCTTCAACCTTTTGTAGAATATTTGCTAATTTATCACCATATCCCATAGATTTTGCAAATTGATCTGCATCTCGCTCTTCCTGCTTCCTAGCTTCTGCAATCTTTAATAAATCACCCGCTACATTTTCTGAACATTCTTCACTGATTTCTAGATCATTTTCCATTTTATCAATGGCATCACTAACATTATTACCAAAAGCTATACTCTGAGGAAAAAGTTCTTGATTCCTTATTTTTTCCCGATCAACAAATTGACAATCAAGCAGATTTTCTTTCATTTCATCTTTTAGTAAATCAACCTCTCTATATTCATCTAGTTCATATTTAGTTTTATGACCAACCTCATGCGCAAGCATAGCTTCAACATCTGAAGAATCATATTGCTTCAACAAACCAGAATAAATATAAAGCACATCGTGATTATAATCATATCCCATACCTTTTTCAGGCAATATATTCTGCACAACAACAGGAGGGACTTCCATGGAAAGGTCATGTGTATCATTTGCCCTATCCACAATATCCCCGAGATTTTCTAATAAATCCTTATGATTTTCAGGTAATATTTCCTGAGTAAGCTTAACAGCATAAGTATCGCCACCAAATGAATCTATAATTTTTCTTACACTAGAATCTTCATATGAATCAGAAACTTCAATAGAATCTTTACCATCATTATGAAGATTATCTTCTATATCTGATTGGGGTAATACTGGTTTAGAATTTTGATTTTCAGCAGACTTGCTTTCAGAATCTGGAATTCTTTTATCCTCAACTAAATTTGGAACAGTTTTATCATCTAATGGCAATGCTTCCTTAACTAAATCTGGAACAGTTTTATCATCTAATGGCAATGATTCCTTATCACGATTAATATTACTATCGCTAGATAATAGCATTGTAAGCCCTAGAACAGACTTTTTTATATTACTAATTATAACAGAACTTTTACTATCTTGATTTGCCATATAAAACTATATTAAGAAAACTTACGGAATTATACATCACAACCCTTAATGTTTAGTTAATTATTTACACAAAGATTTTATTATTCCAATGAGACTACTCAACTCCTGCTTTGTTAATTCATTTCGCGTAAATATATTAGTTAAGTTAGTTACCATATTTGGTCTCATATCATCAGACTTATAGAATTCTCTTTTATCCAGCTCTTTCACCAGTTCATCTATCAAATATGCCACCTCTTTTTTGCTAGCTAATTCACAACCATTATTATTACTATTTGCCAAATTATTTTTTGAATATTCATAACATAATATAGATACTGCCTGAGCCAGATTTAATGATGGATATTCTGGGTTAACAGGAATAGTAATAATGGAATTACAGAGAGATATATCTTTATTATTTAATCCTGAATTCTCTGGCCCAAAAATAAAGGCTATTTTTCTACCACCACTCTTATCATTATCTAGCAAGCCCGCCATTGCCTCTTCAGGAGAAAAAACATTCTTTACCATGTCTCTTTTTCTGGCAGAAACAGCAAATGCCATTTCTATATCATACATCGATTCTGCAAAATTATCATAAATAGTTGCATTCTCAATAATATCTTTACCACCAGCAGACATAGTAACTGCCTTTTCGTTTGGCCACCCATCACGAGGAGAAATAATACGTAAATCATCAATTGCAAAATTATGCATAACTCTTGCGGCAGCACCTATATTTTCTCCCATTTGTGGGTTCACCAAAATTACCACTAGAGATTTATTACCGGGAGTCAAATTAAATATTACCCATATTTATTTTAGATTCTTTAAAAGCCTGTATATTATAGCGTCATACAAAGCATTATATGATGCATCTATAATATTTGCAGAAACCCCAACCGTAGACCATCTATTACCTTCATCATCGGTAGTTTCTATCTGGACACGTGTTACAGCCTCAGTACCCCTTTCCGGAGTTACTATTCTAACTTGATAATCTGTAAGTCGATTATTTTCTATATCCGGATAAGCTTCCGCCAACCCTTTTTTAATTGCCTTATTAAGAGCATTTACAGGACCATTTCCTTTTTCTAGCTCTACGATCTCTTTTCCGCCAACTTCCATAACAACAGTTGCTTCAGATGATATACTTAAATTACCATCATCATCCCATGATCTGTCATCAACTATACTAAAACGTTTTACATCAAAAAAATCAGGAACTTCACCTATATATCTTTTTGCAAGAATCTCAAAACTGGCATCTGCACCATCATATGCATAACCTTTGTTCTCTCGCATTTTCACCGCTTCAACCAAAGCATCTATACGCGATTTAACATCATCATTTTTGATATCAATATCATATCCGATATTTTTCAGACGACTAACTATGTTAGATCTACCTGCTTGATCGGAAACTAATATTAACCTCTCATTCCCAACCATATCAGGCTCAACATGTTCATAAGCTTTCGGGTTTTTTACAACTGCAGAAACATGTAGACCACCCTTATGAGCAAATGCAGAACTTCCAATATATGCAGCATGCTTATATCTTGGCCTGTTAAGCATATCATCAAGATAATCAGACAATTTTTTAAGCCCTTTTATTTTTTCTTTTGGGATACCTACATCATAACCCATTTTCAAAGCCAAAGTAGGAATTAAAGAAACAAGATTGGCGTTACCGCATCTTTCTCCATAACCACCAATAGTACCTTGAATCTGCCTTGCACCAGCACGAACGGCCTCTAAAGAATTAGCAACTGCATTTTCCGTATCATTATGACAATGTATCGATAGATTTTTACCTGGAATCGTTTCGGAAACTTTTTTTACTATCTCATATATCTCAAAAGGTAGAGTGCCACCATTTGTATCACATAATACTATCCATCTTGCACCAGCATCATAAGCAGCTTTAATAACTTCAAGAGCATATTCAGGGTTAGCCTTATAACCATCAAAAAAATGCTCTGCGTCGAATAGAACCTCATCTATTTTGCTGGAAAGATATTTTATACTGGAAGCAACCATTTCTATATTTTCTTCCAGACTTATATTCAGTGCATTTGTTACGTGGAAATCCCAAGCCTTACCAACAATACAAATTTCTCTAACACCAGTATTGATCAATCCATTTAGCCCAAGATCATTCTCTGCACTTGTATTTGGTTTTTTAGTCATACCAAATGCTGTAAGCTTTGTATTTCTCAAATCATGCTTCTCTGCAAAAAATGAATCATCTGTATGGTTTGCTCCAGGCCAACCACCCTCTACATAATCTATACCAAGCTCATCAAGTTTTTCCAATATATCAGACTTATCAGCAGCTGAAAAATCAACTCCTTGAGTTTGAGCACCATCTCGCAATGTGCTATCATATAAATATACTCTATCTGCCATTTACTGTTTTTTCCTTAAAATCGACTATATAGTTTAATTAATAAAACTACTCTTACATATAAAATACTAATATTTCAATATAAAGATATATAGGATAAATCTTTTATTTTAGTATCAAAGCTTTATTTTACATAGTTTAATTACAATTATCAGATACCCAGTCAGATAATCTCATTACTGCCCCTATAGTTCTACCACAATATTTTTCTACAAATTTATTGTCTATATCCTCTGTTTCCGCTGCCTTTAGAGCTTTAGTACCATCAAAATCTATAAAGGCTAAACGAGCTGATAAATAACTTTCCTCAATACCAAAAACAGCAGAATGAAGTAATGCAACACCTGTTTCTTCTAAAATTGCTAAACATAATTCTTCTGATGTCTTCAAACCTTTTTTCCTTAATTGATCTGACAGGGGCATAAAATCTAGAAACAAATAAAACCCACCTTCAGCCTTATGTACACCAACCCCTGCTGCTGAAAGGATTTCAGTAGATTGAGTGGATATAATACTTAATATTCCCCTTTGATCTTGTAAAAACTTATCTGTAATTTCATCATTTTTATAGGCCTCTATTGCAGCATAAGAAATAGGAGCAGATACACAAGAATATGTTTCCGATGCAATTCCCAACATCGTTTCTTTTAGTTCATCAAATGTATCTGGTAAAAATGCAATGCCCAATCTCCATCCACCAGCACCACACCATTTGGAAAGCCCCGTCGTAACTATGGTTCCTTCAGGATAAAATTTGGCTATACTATTTGTATCTCCACCAAAATTAAGAAAAGAATATATCTCATCTGCTATTATCAAAATAGAATATTTTCTTGATATCTCTGCAATGTCTTTCAGTTCATCTGCACTATATACCAAACCATCAGGATTACCGGGATAATTAATTATCATTATTTTTTGTGTATCTGATCTACATTCTGAAACAGATTTTTCTAATTCTTCGGCAGTAACCCTCCATCTATTCCCAAATGATGATTTTACCCTTACTATATTATGACCTAGCAATTGAGCTTGAGGAGCATAAGATACCCATGCTGGAGCAGGAATTAATATATCTGCTTTTTTAAAAGCTGCCATTACAGAATAAATAAGCATTTTAGAGCCTGGAGCGATAAGGCAAAATTCAGGATTAAAATCAAATCCTTGCTTTTCATTATGAAATTTTGTTGCAGCCTCCCTTAAATCTGAAAGTCCTTGCACGGGTATATAACCATGTTTGGATATATTATCTTTTAATGATCTTATTACCCTTTCAGGAGGAGAAAATGGAGATTGGCCAAACCCTAATTTGTAAATTTCCTTTCCACTTTCTTGCATCAACCTTGATTGCTCATTAATAAGAAGTGTTTGAGATTTCTCAACTTGGCGAAGGAATTTTAACATTTTAAGCCCATAATTAATTTTTTTACAAAATTCTACTGATTTCTATTTAATATTTTTAATTTATTTATGGCATATAATTATTACAAAATAATTAACTAGTTTTATTCCATTCTGTTCCTTGAGGTGTATCTTTTATCTCAATACCCATAGATTTCAACTCATCACGAATTTTATCTGCTTCAGCCCAGTTTTTATCCTTTTTTGCCTGCGATCTGTTTTCTATTAATTTATCTATCTTTTTAATTTCACCATCAGAAATTTCCTCCTGCTTGAACCATTCTTCAATATCAACCGATAACAAACCTAAAAGCTCTGCCGCTTCTTTATATTGATCTACCATTTCTTTAGAGGCATGAAGGCTTCTTATACCTTTTGCCATTATATAAAACTCAGAAAATGCCTTAGGAGTATTCAAGTCATCATTTAGCGCATCAACCAAAGACTTAAATGCAATATCTGAGCGTTCTTTTATACTTTCATTTAACTCCAATATATTGCCTTCATTAATATTTTGTTCTGCAATTTGTAAAGCTCCGTATAAAGAATCAAGATTCTTTTTAGCGTCATCTAATGCTTTATCTGTAAAATCTATGGGTTTACGATAATGTGTATTTAACAAAACATATCTTATAACTTCACCCTTTATTCCTTTATCTAGCAAGTCCTGAACTGTTGTGAAATTTCCTAGTGACTTGGACATTTTCTCACCACCTACTGTAAGAAATCCGTTATGAATCCAGTATTTGGCAAAGATACTACCTTTATTGGCCGAGCAGCTTTGTGCTATCTCATTTTCATGATGAGGAAATTTCAAATCAGCTCCTCCTCCATGAATATCAAAGTCATTTCCCAGATATTTAGTACTCATGGCAGAACATTCTATATGCCAACCTGGTCTTCCTATGCCCCATGGGCTATCCCACCCCGGCTCATCATCATTTGATGGCTTCCATAAAACAAAATCACCAGCATTTCTTTTATAGTCTTCAACATCAACTCTCGCACCTGCAATTAAATCATCAAGAATTTTACCTGACAAAGCACCATAATAGTAATTTGAATCACTCCTGTTAAATTCTCCTGAATTTAACAATAAGTCTAACGGCTTATCGCCGACTAAAGACGAAATACCTCCCTGAATTTCATTCTTCTCCTCCTCCAGATTCTGACTAATTGTCTCTGATTTCTGAGCCATACTTCCAACATCAAAAAGCACATGACCATCACTCTCGTAACCATGGCCATTTTTAATTATATTTTCTATCATGGAAATTATTTCTTCCATATGCTCAGTCGCTCTAGGCTCAATATTGGGACGTAGATTATTTAGTGCATCCATATCATCGTGAAACCAACCCTCAACCCTTTTTGCTAGATCAGATATTGATTCATTATTATCTTTAGCCTGAGCATTAATTTTATCGTCTACATCAGTGATATTACGAACATAATTAACTTTATTCTCACCATATTCTTGCCTTAAAAGACGGAACAAAACATCATAAATAACAACAGCACGTGCATTACCAACATGCGGACGATCATATACTGTAGGACCGCAAACATACATCCGTATATTATTCTCATCTAACGGTTCAAAATCTTCTTTTTGTCCAGAAAGAGTATTATATAATTTGAGAGTCATTAATTGTTCCTATTCCTAATCATATCTATATAATAACTATTTATTATTTTCTTTACCAGCTAACAAATATTTATATTCTTTATATTCTTTATATGTTAATCCCGAAATTGATGATATATCACCTTTATCATTGAAGTCTGCTTTCACAATTGCTACACAAACATTATCACAATTACCCCCACCCCATAGTCTAAATATTACAGAAGAATCTCCTAAACATTGTATAGAACTTACTATATATGGGCGTTTCTGTTCTATCTTTTTATAATTAGGGAGCCTATCAGTTAAACCACCTATATTAACTGCTTCCCCAGATCTAATATAAAATAATTGTTCACTAACAAGATATGGATCAGTGTAATGGCCCATCGTTAGTTCTCTTGGTATATCTCTTTCATTAATTGAATATGGTAATCTGCTCGTTATTTTACGAATAGAGAAATTAGAACATTTTATAACTTTTTCTTTTTTTTCTATACTATCCTGATAATCTAATGAATAAGCATCATCAATAAATAATAGAAATAAGAGTAGCGTAGCTAATATAATTCTCATTATTCTTTCTATTCCTATTTCACGCTTAATCTTTCCAATACTTTATCCCTGCCTATAAGCGGCAAAAGTACTTTTAACTCAGGACCATGATCCATACCTGTTAATGCCTGACGAAGAGGCAAAAATAATTCTTTTCCTTTTCTGCCAGTTTTTTCTTTGACTAAACCAGTCCATTCTTTCCATGTATTTTCATTCCATTCTCCACTTGGCAAAACTTCTAGGGCGCCGGCAATAAAGTCTTTATCTTCTATCGTAATATTTATATCATTTTTACAAATATTAACCCACTCTTTTACTTCATCTAAAGAATTAACATTGGGACGTACTGCATCCCAAAATTTCTCATCTATAGATATATTTCTTTTCTCTAACCTACTGGATATTTGAGAAAAAGGAAGAGTATGAACCATCTTTGTGCTTAGTCTTTTTATATCATCGATAGAGTAATTTGTTGGAGCACGACCAAATTTCCTTATGCTGAATTCATTAATAATCTGATCCATTGATTCACATAATTCTATATCATCAGAAGTACCTATTTTCGCTAAGAAACTAACCAAAGCAAGAGATTCTATCCCTTCTTCTCTAAGTTCAGCAACACCCATTGAACCAGCTCTTTTCGATAATTTCCCTTCCTTGGTTTTAATCAAGGCATTATGAGCAAATTTTGGAACTTCTCCACCTAGAGCTTTAAATATCTGAATCTGAATTGCAGTATTGCTTACATGATCTTCGCCTCGCAAAACATGTGTAACCCCTGACTCTATATCATCAACAGTAGATGGCAGCATATACGTATAAACACCATTTCCGCGAATCAAAATCGGATCGCTACTATGCTTTCCTTCAAAACTCGTAATTCCTCTTATTTCATCATCCCATTCGCTTTTTTCATCATTAAGCTTAAATCTCCAATGCGGAGTTATACCTTTAGACTCATATTCAGCAATCTGACTTGAAGTTAAATTAAGAGCAGATCTATCATATATTGGAGGAAGACCACGACTCAATTGCATTTTACGCTTAACGTCAAGTTCCTCACCAGTTTCAAAACATGGGTAAAGCCTACCATCTTCCTTTAGTTTTTTGACTGCATTATCATATAAATCAAAATGTTCGGATTGTTTAAAAGTTCTATCCCAGGAAATACCCAACCACTCAAGATCACGTTTAATTGCATCAACATATTCCTGCTTGCTTCTCTCTTCATCAGTATCATCTATACGAAGCAAAAATTCTCCACTACCATTCTTAGCCTCTTTTTTAGCATATAAATAACATATAAGAGCAGTTCTCATATTACCAATATGAAGAAAACCTGTAGGACTAGGCGCAAAACGTGTTAGCATAATTACCTTAAATTTTAATTAATTGAATATCAGATGGACCTATCTAGCATAAAAAATATGACCTTAGCAATATTTATTAGTTATTGGATATCTTCTATCCCTGCTAAATGGTACCTTAGATATTTTTACTCCCGGTGCAGATTGTCTTCTTTTGTACTCAGCTAGATAGAGTAAGCGTCTTGTTTTATTAACAATTTCCGCATCAAACCCCTCTTCTATTATTATATTTACAGATTTTCTTTCTTCAATAAGTGCAAATAATATTTTGTCCAATATTTCATAAGGAGGTAAAGAATCCTCATCTTTTTGATCCTCTCTAAGTTCTGCTGTAGGAGGTTTGGTTATAATATTATCCGGAATTATATTTTTCTTATTACATAGGATATTGGAAGGTATATTATCATTTCTCCATCTAGATATATCAAAAACCTGCATTTTATAAAGATCTTTGAGAACATTATAGCCACCACACATATCTCCATAAAGAGTTGCATATCCAACTGCCATCTCGGATTTATTACCTGTAGACAAAACCATGTGACCAAATTTATTCGAGAGAGCCATAAGTAATGTTCCTCTAATACGAGATTGAATATTTTCCTCGGTTAAATCTTTTTCACATTCTTGAAAACTGGATTCCAATGCTATATCAAACGTATCTACCAACCCTTCTATAGAGATATTCTCAATTTGAATACCAAGATTCTCCGCACATTTCTTTGCATCATTAAGACTTTCTTGTGAAGTATATTTAGATGGCATCATAACCAACCTAATCCTTTCAGGCCCAAGAGCATCAACAGCTATGGCAGCAGAGAGAGCGGAATCAATACCTCCAGACATACCAATAACAACTCCGGGGAAATTATTTTTATTAACATAATCCCTAAGTGAAATAACCATTGCTTGATAAATTATATGATTATCTTCAAGTTTATTATTCTCAATTTCTTCTGCATCAAATTCATTTTTAATTACTAAACCTGAATCTTCATTATCAAGCTCTATAACTCTGTAATCCTCATCTATTCTTGATAAAGACACTATATTATTACAATTTTTATCAATTACAAAACTATCGCCATCAAAAAACAGATCATCCTGACCGCAAATCTGATTTACATAAATTAAAGGTTTTTTAATTCTTTTTACATTATCACACGCCCTTTTTCGCCTCATATTATATTTACCAATTTCAAAAGGAGAAGCATTCATAGATATAATTAGATCAGCATCTGAAAGTGCATCAGTAACCTTCATATTCCACATATCTTCACAAATCATTATACCTATATTGATATCACGGAATTTAATAGTAGATGGCATTCCACCTGAACTAAAAACCCTCTTTTCATCAAAAACGCCATAATTTGGTAAGTCATGTTTATGCTGAATAGATGTGATCTCTCCATTTTCTACTAAAATAGCCGAATTATATATCTTATCACCTTCAAACCAAGGCGTACCAATTGCCAAGGCAATATCTTGACCAGATGTTGATTCAACTATCTTATTGATTGATTCTTTGATTTTTCTTTGGAATCTTGGTCTGAGAACTAAATCTTCAGGGGGATATCCACATATAGATAACTCAGAAAATACAACTAAATCAACTCTGTCATTTAACGCCTTTTCCTTTAACGCCAAAGTCTGTTTAACAATGCCATCTACATCACCAACAACAAGATTTAACTGTGCAATAGCAATTTTTAGAGTATTTGTCATATATGATTATTCCTATTTTATAATGTGCCTGATATTTATATCCTATAAATCTCATTGCACCTAATATACTTTGTATGACTAAAGAACAAGTCTATCCTAGATTTGATACTAGCACCTCATTAGCTTAGGAACAAAAACAAATACAGGATGTATTTACAGCCCTGAACCCAGATTTATCTGTTAGGACTATTGATATTTCTACGAAAGAAATATCAGGTACAAATTAAGAAACTACCCAACTTTATCTAATTTATCTATATCATTTAAGGTTCTTTCAATCCATTTTGCAGTAATTTTTTCATGAATATTATTCTGTTTTAATCTTTCATTCAAATGTTGGAAATCAACATAATCAAGTTTCTGATCTTGATTGAAGCATGAATATACATAATATCTTTCACCAGTATCGGGATCAATATGCCTTTGTAGACATTGCGCACATATTTCTTTCATCATACATTGCATTGGAGAGTTGATACTTCCTATTGCTATATGATCCGGCTTTAAATAATCCCTAAGAACATTGTGACGTGCATTTTTAACTGCTGCCATCATTCTGTCAGAACCAATAGTAATAATTCTATCTACATCTTTAGTATCAATGGTCTTATCTCCTAGTTTACCACCTAGCTCACCCCCCAGCTCACCCCCCAGCTCACCCTTTGCATAAGCCTCAACTGCCTGCACAATATTACCGTGGAAGGTCTTATCCTGAGGACGTTCAGCCTCAAAACTACCTTCATCACAACACCAAACTATAAGATCAGAAGCTTTCTCTATTTCTTCAACTTTATATCTATCTTGCATTGATTTATAACCAGCAAAGTACAGTACTTTATTACCTTTATCCTTTAATGCCTTACCTATAGAGAACAGAACCGCATTTCCTAGTCCGCCTCCCATAAGCATAACTGTTTCATTCTCAGGAATTTCAGTAGGTTCACCAGTAGGACCCATTAATATAACAGGCTCATCCTTCTCAAGATAATTACAAAGATTAGAAGAACCACCCATTTCCAGAACAATAAGAGAAACAAGCCCCTTTTCTTTATCTACCCATGCACCAGTTAGGGCTAATCCTTCCATTGAAAGTATAGTTCCATCTTCTGAAACTTTTGCAAGACTCTCAAAATTCTGCATTCTGTAGAATTGACCAGGTTGGAATTCTTCTGCAGCCAACTTAGATTTTATAACAACTTCAATAATAGTTGGCGTTAAGCGATTTACCTCATGTACAGTTGAAAGCATCAAACCATTCATTTCAGAGAAAAATTCTTTTGCTGTACTATTATTAGCTGGCGATTCTTTTCCAAGAACTTTAGTTACTGTTGGATAGCCTTGCTTAGTTGATCCCATAGCTTTTACAACATTTCCAACGAAAGTAGGATGTAAATCACCAAAGAAACTGACAAATTTATTATTATCATTCTTAGACATCAGAACTTGTGGCTCTTCAGGCTTTGAAATGGATTTCTCGGGCTTAACTTCCTCTCCATTTTCATCTATAGTTTTAAAATACCAACCGTCATGATCCATTTCAAAATGTTTTGGATCTTCACGATTGAGAACCGTATTAGGATTTGTACCCGCTCCCATAAATATAGTTTTTGCAGGAATAGTAATCTCACGAGTTTCAACTCTTTCATCTATATCTGTAAATGGATATGTAACACGAAGCCCCTGTGCATGAGCATATTTATCAAGCCTTACACCAACAGGGGTAACATTTTCAACAAAAGTAATTCCTTCTTCCATAGCCTTTTCCACTTCCTCATGGTTCAAGCGATAGCTCGGAGCATCCTGTAATGTCCTTCTGTAGGCAATTGTTGCTCCGCCCCACTTTTGTAGAAGTGGAATTAATTGTTCTTCTCTATTCTTCCTTTTTGCTGCAGCTTTCTCTCTTCTTATTTCTCTGGCATGAGACAAAAATTCTTCAGCAATTTCTGTTTCTTCCTCTGTCCAGTTTGCCCTTACCTTTTCTCGACCTAACTCTTGTTCAAGAATTTCATAACGAGAAAGAAATTTCTCTACCTGAACAGGATAATAAGCCAATGCCTCTGTAGCAGCATCAATAGCAGTCAGACCACCTCCAATAACCACAACAGGTAATCTAAGCTGTAAATTGGCAATTGATTGTTTTTTCCCTGCACCAGATAACTGCAAAGACATTAAAAAGTCTGATGCTGTTCTAACACCTCTGGCCATAGCATTTGGCATTGATACTATAGTAGGCTTTCCTGCCCCCAAACATAACGCGATATGATCAAAACCAAGCTCGAAAGCCTTATCATATGTTAGGGTACTTCCAAATCTTATACCCCCATACATTGCAAATTGATCTCTACGTTCAAGAAGCAAACGTATCACTTTCAGATAATTTTTATTCCATCTTACCGTAATACCATATTCTGCAACACCACCAAATCCAGCAAGAATTCTATCATCAAGATTTTCGTATATTTCTTCTACATTTTTAATAGGATTAAACTCTACCCTATTTCCTTTTATGTTAATTCCAGAAATATTTCCAGCTAAGGGCTCTATTTTCAAACCATCAACAGCCACCACCAAATGTCCATCATTAAGTAGATGATGTGCAAGCGAATAACCAGCTGGACCTAGACCAGCAACAAGAACTTTATATCCTGAATCTGGTTTTGGTATAGGACGATGTATATTAAATGGCGACCATCTTGTTAGTAATGAATAAATCTCAAATCCCCATGGAAGACTAAGCACATCATTTAATGACCTTGTTTCAACTTGAGGAATATCAACAGGCTGCTGCTTCTGATAAACACAAGCCTTCATACAGTCATTACAAATTCTATGACCAGTACCTGCACATAACGGATTATCTACTGTAATAATAGCCAGTGATCCAATTGTAAAACCTTGTGCTTTAGCCATATTCATTTCAGAGATTCTCTCTTCGAGAGGACAACCAGCAAGTTTTGTTCTTGTTGGGCTAACTTTGTATTCTGCCTTTCCTGTATCAGCATCAGGCTTTTCTTTCAAACCTTTGGAACATGAATCTTTTCCTTGATTATGACAATATATACAGTAATTTGCCTGATCCAATGCAACCTCGAGGCTAGCACCGGCATCAGTTAATTCAAAACCGTTACGCTCTCTCATATGACTTTCGGAAAGCTTCTTCATAGTAACGCCATCAACTATTTCAATATCCACCGGAACGAGATTATTATAGTCAGTTTTTGCAGGACGTTTAAATAAAATGCCATCCTTATGTTTTTCTATACCTTGATCATTATTTAATGCCCAACTAGCATATCTGCCTGCTACAATGACGTTATCTTCACAACCGGCTATATCTGTGCCTTTTGTACCTTCTATCCAAGAGGCAACATTTCTAGAAAATGACATTTCTGTTAAAGCTTCACCTGTAATGCCTTCAAACTCTCTTCTTAGCTCATCACCATTCAGAGTTTCCGCTTCTGCAGGTTTACATATTTTTGATGCTCTTCTTTGAACAAAAATTCTTTTACATAAATATAAATCAGCAAGCTCAGTATGTTGTCTTTGCATTTCCTGAACTTCATCTTCAATTCCAAAAAGTTCAGCAATAAAGTCTTCAAGATGAGCCGAAAGATCAATGAGCAAATTACCCTCATCTTTATTTTCAATATTATCTGGATTAGACCTTGCTTCCATCAATTGGTTATACAAACCAACATCAGATTCTTTTATATAATCACAAAATTGAGAGTCTATTTTACTTATACCCTCACGCTCGTAAAGATCACTTACATTTAAATCAAATGCCAAATTTAATCCCAAATTTGATGAAGTCATGTTTTTTCTCATATTATTTATATAAATTTATAATAAATTACCAATAATGCCGTAGACATAACAATGATTTTCAAAGATGGCCACGTTAAATTTAATGAACAATCCTGAAAAATCATAATATCTTCTACAGGTGGTCTAAATGCAAATATCATTACTATAACTGCAGGAAATATCGCAACAAATGGAAGATTTAATGATAGGAAGAAAATAATCCATGCTGTAATTAAAAATGAAACAATAAATACAACCAACAATTCTTTCATAACATTATCCAAATACTATAGATATCATGCAGAAGATATTTAAATTGAAGAACCAGCATACTCCCCAACTTCTGTTGTGATATCAGAAACTGGAGCAACAAGTTCTTTCTCAACATATTCAGCAAGTTTTGCTACAGACTCATCTATTGATAAATCACTTGTATCAATAATCAAGTCTGCATTATCTGGCTCTTCATAAGGAGCATTAACTCCTGTAAAATCTTTTATTTCTCCACGTTTTGCCTTTTCATACAGACCTTTAGGATCACGCTTGGCACATGTTTCAACGTCAGCCTTAACATATATACTATGGAAAGCATCACCAGCAGCAACTCTTGCTCTATCCCTATCTTCTTTGTAAGGGGCGATGAATGCTGTAATGACAATTACTCCAGCTTTAGCGAATAATGAAGCAACCTCACCTATACGTCTAATATTCTCAGAACGCGCCTCAGGTGAGAAATCCAGATCAGCACATAGACCATTTCTAATATTATCGCCATCAAGAACATAAACCTGATAACCTTTCATAAAGAATTTCTTTTCCAACTCAAGAGCTAAGGTAGTTTTACCAGCACCCGAAAGACCTGAAAGCCATAAAACACCACCCTTATGACCATTAGCTATAGCTCTTCTAGCAGGATTAACCCTTGATTCTACAGCAAAAATATTAGTCGATTTTACATCTTGGTTAGTACGTTGGTCTGCAAAGCCTTCCATATCAATAATACCACCGCCAACGATACGGTAATCTTCAACCAAAACAAATCTACCTGTTATTGAATTATCCGAAAACTCATCAATCGCAGCTATTCCTCTAATTCTAAAAATTACTTCTGCTACGGAATTTCTTTCAACTTGCTCTGCCTTATCAGCCAGTGCCAAATCATTTGTATCAACAACTTTTTCTATTTCCTTTACTTCAACATTATATTCGGAAGTATTAATTTTTAGCTTGTATCTATTACCTATCTTAATTGGATTATCACCAAGCCAGAAAATCTTAGCTCTAAAAATATTGGTAAGGCTAGGCATTTTCTCTACATGACTAACAACATTTCCCCTTTCTGCAAAAATCTGCTCGCTAAGAGTAATACCAACAGACATACCTGCGCTAACTTCTTCTAAATCAGGGCCAGAGAAATTTTCAATCGTTTCAACTTTAACAACTTTATTAATTGGCGAAAACATTATTTCATCACCAACATTTAACTTACCGCTTTCTACTCTTCCTACAACAATACGCCTTTCATCAAATTTATAAACATCTTGTACTGGGAAACGAAGAGGTAACTCTACATCTTTGGGTTTCAATTTAAAATGATCAAATGCCTCTAGAACATTAGGACCTTTATACCAAGCCATATTGTCACTGCCACCAGCGATAAAATCGCCTTCTCTTGCAGAAATAGGAATTATATAATTTGGTTCAACGCCAATTTCACTAAGATACTCACGATATTCTTTTTCTATCTCATCAAATTTTTCTTTGGAATATCCAACCATATCCATTTTATTTACAGCAACAGTAATCTGACTGACACCTAGTAAATGTAACAAATATCCATGACGTTTAGACTGCTCTTTTACACCCTCATTAGCATCAATCACCAGTAAGGCTGCTTCAGAATTGGCTGCGCCTGAAATCATATTTTTAAGAAATTCCTTATGACCAGGAGCATCAATAATTACATAATCTCTTTTATCAGTTTTAAACCATATTTGAGTTGTATCAATCGTAATACCTTGATCTCTTTCTGCCTGTAAAGCATCCATCAAAAATGAATACTCAAAAGGCATACCTCTTTTTCTACATTGATTCTGAATCTGCTCTAATTTTCCATCTGGCAAACTACCTGTATCATGAAATAATCTACCCACAAGAGTTGATTTACCATGATCAACATGACCAACTATTACAATTTTCATTTGTTCTTTTTCTTGCACAATTTCCTGCTCGTTAGCAGTAGCAACGTTAATATTCATCTATATTTCCTAAAATTTCTAAATTTATTAATTTCTTTAATTTTCAAATACTTAAATTATTATTTTTTATTATTATGACTATTTTTTTTCATGTCCAATATTTTACACATTTTCTTTGTATCAGAATATTTTCCATATATAACACCTAACCCAACATATGATTTTCTAATATATCCGTGAATTTGCTGGCTTGTCATCATTTTAAAACCATTATCGAATCTTGATAATTTCTTACCTGCATCAGTTTTATAAAATTCTAAAATAATTTTTAATTCCTCTACAGTAAAATTATTAGCCATATTCCCAGAAGCAAATTCCAGAAACTTCTCATAACTAAAATTATTATTCACATAATTTAACATATCATTGTCAAATTGGTCCTGAACTTCCTTACATGGTATTTTCAT
>Ga0316207_10002797_pt1 | contig 17258 bp, 20 predicted proteins | sample 6weekpyrite_MG_FD_204943 | JGI IMG/M metagenome (GOLD analysis project Ga0316207, IMG submission 204943) | Microbial mat bacterial communities from mineral coupon in-situ incubated in ocean water Damariscotta River, Maine, United States -... | ecosystem: Environmental > Aquatic > Marine >...
GTGTGAAAAACACGGGGTGGAATTGCCGTGCCCGGAAGATGTCATTTTGGCACCCAGCGCCCAACGTGATCTCGATCTGATTGAAGAAGAAGAAACCCAACGATTTTCAGAAGCGATTACCGATCTCAAAACCCGGTGCGATTTCATCGTTATTGATTCACCCGGTAGTGACACGCTGTATTCACGCCTGGCCCACTCAACGGCAGACAGCATTGTCACGCCGGTCAATGACAGCTTCCTCGATTTTGACCTTCTGGCCGAAATTGACCCGGACAGCTTTCAGGTTGGAAAGCCCAGTGTTTACAGTGAAATGGTCTGGGATTGTCGCAAGCGTAAAGCGGCTCTTCAAAAACAATCCATTGACTGGGTGGTGATGCGTAACCGGATGTCGATGCTCGATGCTAGAAACAAGCGCCGGGTTGGCGATGGCTTGAAAATGCTATCCCAGCGCATTGGTTTCCGACTTGCGCCCGGTTTTTCTGAACGGGTCATCTATCGGGAATTATTCCCGCTGGGCCTGACCTTGCTGGATCTGACCGAGCATGGCTCTGCCGTGACTTTTACCATGAGCCATGTCGCGGCCCGTCAGGAATTGCGGGATTTGTTGATCGTGCTCAAATTGCCGGGGCTGGAAGGTTTGCCCATCCCGTTTTGATATGACGGCTTTTTTCCTTGGAAGTTTGACTCTATGCGCTTTCCTTGGGCTGGCCTGGTGGTTTTCTCGCCAGAAAACTGAAAGCGCAACGCGCATGGTCCGGATGATTTTGGGGTGCGGCGCTTTGTTGGCCGGGCTTGTCATCAGTTTGCGCGGTGGTGTGGTTTTGGGAGGCCCGATCGGTTTGTATGGTCTGAGCCTTTTGATACCCAATTTCATGCGTCAGAACACGCAATCTGATAATCCGCCTCATCCGCAAAACCCTGCTTTTTCGTCTCTGGGTGAGGCCAGGGAGATTCTGGGTGTGGACGAGAACGCCAGTGAAGATGATATCCGCAAAGCACATCGTGATCTGATGAAGAAAGTTCACCCCGATGCCGGAGGGTCAGAAGCGCTTGCCAGACAAGTTCAGGACGCAAAAGAAATGCTCATCAAGGCATTGAATGGTAAGGATTGAATATACACCAATAAGGTGTATATAGTGCTTTGATATACCGAAGGGGTATCTATGAGCCATTCTGATGAAAATTCCCAAAACAAACTATCTGCCAATCATTTAGACGATCCAGACACATCATTTTCTACTGCCGGAGATGATGTGCCTGGCATGATTGCAACTCATCTCAGGCAGATGAGTGAACAGGCCATGCAGGCGGGGTTGGGGCGGTCAAGCAGTCTGATTGAGGTGGCAGCCTTGATGATCGAGCTGGAAGATGCCGCGGGTATTCAACTGGATGTAGACGCCTGAACCAAACCACCTGGTAAAACGATCGCATTACCTCGCATTTCAATTTCCATCACAGTGGCCTGTACCATCCCGACCGGCATGGCGGACTGACGGGCGAGCTCATCCACAGAAACCGGTGTTGGAGACAGCAGCGCTGTTACACAATCGACCGGGTCCATCTTGGGGCCAGGATCGGTTTTTGGCTCAGTTGTTGTTTCTGGCGAGGAGGTTGAGGGATTGCTCTGTTTGGTGATGCTTTCATCATCCAGCCAGATCATGTCCTCATCTTCTTCTTTTAAAGTTCCGGTGTTTTTGGCCCCACGCTGCGGGGTTTGGGCCGATTTCAAAATATCCAGAATATCATCCACAGTTTCGATCAGCGCAGCCCTATCCCGTAAAAGCTGGTTTGAACCCCGAGCGCGCGGATCCAGCGGGGAACCGGGCACGGCCATCACTTCACGACCTTGCTCTGCGGCAAAGCGGGCAGTGATCAAGGAACCCGATTTCAAAGCCGCTTCGACAACCAGAGTGCCAAGGCAAAGCCCAGAAATAATCCGGTTGCGGCGGGGAAAATCTCTTGCCGTGGGGATGGTTCCCAAGGGCATTTCTGAAATCAGCAGACCCTGGGATGCAATGCTGTGATGTAAATCCCGGTGTTCGCGCGGATAGATATGATCAATGCCGCCCGCGACAACGGCGATTGTACCGGAATTGAGTGCGCCGGTATGGGCCGCACCATCAATACCGCGCGCCAGACCCGAAACGATGGTGACATCATCCAGGCCAAGCCCGCAGGCCAATTCCCGGGCAAATCGAAGTCCGGCCGCTGAGGCATTCCTTGCACCGACCATGGCGCAGCACATCTTGTTGGCCAGTTGCAGATTGCCCAGGGCGATTATTGTCGGTGGAGCCGGGGCCAGACAGCCCAATAGATGAGGGTAATCCGGTTCGCAACTGGCCAGAAGGCGCGCGCCGATCTTGTCTATGGCTTCCAGTTCAGCTTCGGCGCTGTCGCGGGACGGGATTGCATAGCGTGTGATTTTCGCATTTCGGGCTAGCTCTGGAAGTGCATCCAGCGCTGCACCGGGCGTTTCATAGCGGCTGACCAGTTTGGCGAAATTGACCGGTCCAATGCGCGGCGTGCGAGCCAGACGCAGCCAGTCAATGCGTTCAGAAAAACCAAGCTCGTATGTGGTCACACAGCCTCCAATCTGCCCTTATATGTCGCCCTGTTTTGTCTCTTCCGGTTTCTTTTTGCCGATTTTCGGCTCATCGCCTGAAAGAATGCGTTTGATATTGTCCCGGTGCAGCCAATAGATCAGCGCTGCCAGAGCGCCTGTCATAATCGCCACGTCAGGCCGTCCCAAAATCATCGCCGCAACAGGGGCCGCCAGAGCTGCAACCAAGGCTCCCAGAGACGACATGCGAAAGATAGCAGCCGTCAGCAGCCAGGTCGCAATCACTGTAAGCCCGACCGGCCAGGACACGACCAGCACCGTGCCAACGAAAGTAGCGACACCCTTGCCCCCTTTAAAGCCAAGCCAAACGGGGAAGCAATGACCGGAAAAGGCTGCCGCACCCGCAATCAGGCCCTCCGTCGTGCCCAAAAACATGCCAAACAGGGCCGCGGCGATACCGGCTTTTCCGGCATCCATCGCCAATGTGGCCAAGGCCAAATCCTTGCGGCCCGTGCGCAGGACATTGGTTGCACCAATATTGCCCGATCCCACTTCGCGGATATCGCCCAGACCCGCCAGACGGGTCAAAACCAATCCGAAGGGAATGGAGCCCAGGAGGTAACCGCCAATAGCGGCAGCCAGATAATAAAGCGCGTCCATGTGAGGCCTACTCGTTATAGTTGTGAATAATGCATCCACCAATAAGGGTTTGCAAGACCCGTCCCTGAAAACGGCGTCCAGCCCAGGCGGTATTTCCCCGAGGCGACTTGAAATCCTCCGGGTTACACACCCAAGGCACATCGCCGTGTATCAGGATGAGGTCTGCCGGGGCTCCTTCAGAGATACGCCCTTGCGGCAGGCCCAATATATCTGCCGGGCCACATGTCAGCACACGCAAGGCATCAATCAGTTCCAGCTGGCCGTCATGGACCAGTCCCAACATGGAGGCCAGCAAGGTCTCAAGGCCCAGCGTTCCAGGCACCGCATTGGCATAGGGTTCGCCTTTGTCATCAAAGGGGGTCGGACGATGATCCGAGACCACAGCATCAATCTCACCTTGGGCAATGGCTTCAACCAGAGCGACGCGATCACTTTCGGCGCGAAGGGGCGGGGTCATCCGGAAGGCCCCGTCAAGATCACCGGCATCAATTTCATTCAATGTCAGATGAGCGATGGCGACACTGGAGGCAATTTCGATATCGCGCTGGCGGACATGCCGCAAAGCTTCAAGACCGGAAGCGGTGGAAAGGCGATCAATCATCAGCTTGCCGCCGGACAATTCAGCCAGGCTGGCATCGCGTTCAATGGCGATGCGTTCGGAAATGGCCGGTTCGGCAGGCAGGCCCAGACGCGCAGACCAATCGCTTTCCAGCGCAATGGTTCCATCGGACAAAGCTGCATCGGCGGGGCGGCACGCCACCCACAGATCGAGATGACTGGCATAGGAGAAAACCCGGCGCATGATATTGCTATCAGCGATAGGCCGGTCACCACAGCCGACATAGACCGCTCCGGCTTTGGCCATCAGCCCCATCTCAGCCATGCTGGAGCCTGCAAGGCCCACTGTCGCTCCCGCCGCAACGCGCATACGCACTGGCGCGCCCATCATGTCGCGGATCATCGCGCCCAGATTTTCCGGCTTGTCATGGGGGGTAACGCTATTGGGGGCCAGTACGACTGTGCCAATTCCGCCCGCCGCAGCGCCAGCGGCCAATGTGGCCAGATTTTCACCGTCCGGGGTCAGGCCCGGTTCCTTGGACGCCCGCAAATCGATCAGCGCCGGGGCCAATATGCAGCCCTTGGCATCAATGATTTCATCCGCCGCATCGACATTAATGTCTGAACCGACCGCGATGATGGTATCGCCTTCAATCAGAACAGACCCGGGCCCGTCATGACCACTGGCCGGATCGACCAGTCGGGCATTGATAATGGCAAGGGTTTCGCTCATGATTTGCCCCCTTTGCGGATATTGGCACCGAGCAATTCCAGCGCCGCCATACGGATGGCGACACCGCTTTCAACCTGTTCCAGTATCACGCTGATATCAGGGTCATCGGCCAGCTTGGTATGAATTTCCACGCCGCGATTCATTGGTCCGGGGTGCATCACCAGAACATCAGGAGCGCAGACTTCGAGGCGTTCATGGGTGAGACCGAATAGATGAAAAAACTCACGCCCAGACGGCACAAACCCGCCGGACATGCGTTCTTTTTGTTGGCGCAAAGCCATCACCGCATCGCAGCCCTCAAGCGCCTCATCCAGATCATGGAAGACATCAACGCCCCATTGATCAACATCCAGAGGCAATAATGTGGGGGGCGCACACAGGCGTATCTCGGCCCCGAGAATGTTCAAAAGGCCAATATTGGATCGGGCCACGCGAGAATGCAGGATATCGCCAACAATCAAAATGCGGCGGCCTCCCACTGAGCCCCAATGATTGGACAGGGTGAAGCAATCGAGCAGTGCCTGTGTCGGGTGCTCATGCATGCCATCACCGGCATTGATCACGGACAGGCCTGTCCGGTCCGCGAGGAATTTCGGCGCACCAGTCGCATTATGACGAACCACCATGATGTCCGGGCGCATCGCCGCCAGTGTGCGGGCGGTATCAGACAGGCTCTCGCCCTTGGAGGCTGATGATGTGGCAACCGCGAAATTGACCACATCTGCGCCCAGGCGCTGGGCCGCCATCTCAAAACTGCCTTGGGTCCGCGTTGACGCTTCGAAGAACAAATTCAACACGGTCAGCCCTTTTAGCGTGTCACTGGATTTGTCTGGCGTGCGATTAACCGCAAGCCAATGTGCGGCGCGTTCAAAGAGCTGTGAAATATCAACGGGATTGAGGTCTGCCACCGATAAAAGATGACGGTGGGGAAATTGGTAGGAAAAAGCCGCTCGGGTCATCCGACATCCCTGTTATGGGTGCCAAATCAGGGATGTAAATCCTGCGGCACCATAAAAGCCTGCGGCGGTATAGAGGCAGGGACCGGGCGGGGCAAGGGCGGATTTGTGAAATCTTGTGTCTTCCCGGCGAAGGTTAGTTCAGGAAATGTCGAGCAAGATAGATAAAGTGTTATTCAGTACGGGTCTCACACCGATAAATAAATCGTAGTTCTGCAGAGTTGGTTGACAATTTTTGAGCTATTCAAGCACTCACATATCAAGCATAATTACAACGAGTTGGGCTTGAGGGCATGATTGAACTTTAAGGGGGGGATATGACCAAAGTGTTTGGTGGTTTCGATTTGTCAGGTTTTTGGGAGGATAGCGAATATGCCCGAAAAACATGCATCGAACCGCCCGTGACAGATCAAGAAGTCAGTCGCTTAGAGCTTGATTTGGGGTACGTCTTGCCAGTTTCATATGTGGAAATGTCTCGTGTTCAAAATGGGGGAGCCCCTCGTAATAATTGTCACCGTACCCAAGTCCCGACCTCATGGGCACCAGATCACATCACTATAACTCACATCTACTCACTAGGGCGTAGACAAAGCGAGTCTATCTGCGGAGAATTTGGCACCTCTTTTTGGGTTAGAGAGTGGGGATATCCTGACATAGGTGTATATTTCGCCAGCTGCCCGTCTGCAGGGCATGACATGCTCTGCCTTGATTATCGTAATTGCGGTCCTCAAGGTGAGCCGCAAATTATTCATGTGGACCAAGACAATAATTTTGCCATTGCAGTGTTAGCTGAAAATTTTGAAACCTTTATCAGAGGCTTAGAGCATGAGAGTGCTTTCCCGTTAGGTTAGAGAAACCTAGTCTCTACAATACTATGTAGGGGGTATAGATTGCCCAGAAAAGGCGCGATGTGGTGTTGATGGAAAAACGCTCCAGCGTGGTTGGAGTGGATTAATTCCCACCGCCGAAAAATTTCACCATCGCTACCGCCATCAACTCATCGTCCAGCGGATCATCCAGTTTGATCTTGTTGAGGATCAGCTGGGCGGCGGTGAGCGGGTTATTCAAGCGGATATCCAGCAAATCCTTGGAAAATTCCCGTTCAAATTCGGGATGTGCCTGCAGGCTCATGGCTTTGCCGCTCTCATAGACCAGTCCGCCATGCGGGCAAAATTCAGACGCAAGGAAAGTCGTCGCTGTTTCGGGCGGTGTAGTAACTTGATCTTGATGGCTGGCGGAGAGGGATATCACCTCCGGGGCAGCTCTCATGAAATCCGGTTTATGGGTCAGCTCATATCTGTGATGGCCCAGCCCCCAACCTTTGTCTGATTTGCGCACATCACCGCCTAGAGCGTCCGCCATGATCTGATGACCAAAGCATATGCCGAGCATGGGCGTTTGGGCGTCGTAGACCTTGCGAATAAAATCGCGCAAAGGCTCCATCCACTCAGGATCATCATAAACGCCGAATCTCGAGCCCATGATGATAATACCTTCAAGGTCATCCGGATCGGGCAGAGGATCACCATCCAATACATAAATCGTCTCATAGCTAAAATCAGCGCGGATTTTGGCAAACAATTCCTGAAAATGCGGCGGGTAGCGCTCGTATCTGTCAATTAAATCAAACGGTGTCTCATAGACTTGAAGCAATGTAAGTTTCATTGACTTGACCTGACCCTCATCATCCCGTCTGAATCGGAAGCATGAAAACATCTATCCTGATTTCCACCTTTGTCTTGACCCTTTTTTCCGTTCCGGCGTTCGCGCTGAACCAAAGCCAATGCCAGGTCGAGCTGGTTGTTCTGGGTGTTTCCCAGGACGGCGGCGCTCCGCAATTGGGCCGTAATGATGACCCGGCTTGGGCTGCCCCGGCTTTGAAACGCCATGCGACGTCCCTGGGTGTGGTCGACAGGCAGAGCGGGGAGCGCCTTTTGTTTGAAGCGACACCCGATATCCGCACCCAGATTCATAGGCTGGATCAAGTGATGCCGGTAGAAACTAGTCCAGGCTTGGACGGTGTCTTCCTCACCCATGCCCATATCGGCCATTATACCGGGCTGATGTTCTTCGGTCATGAAAGCATGGGCGCGCAGGATTTGCCGGTTTATGCCCTGCCGCATATGCGAGGCTTTCTGGAGACGAATGGCCCGTGGAGCCAGCTGGCGCGCTATGACAATATCACCCTGCCTGTAATGAGCGCTAGAGAGCCCGTCGCGTTTTCCAACCTGTCCGTCACCGCGTTTGAAGTGCCGCACCGACAGGAATTTTCCGAAGTGGCCGGTTATCGCATTGAAGGCGAAGACCGCACCGCCTTGTTCATCCCCGATATCGACAGTTGGGAAGAGTGGGATGCACTTGGCACTCGCATTGAAGACATGATCGAGAGCGTGGATATCGCTTTCCTCGATGCCACCTTCTTTGCCAATGGTGAAATACCCGGTCGTGACATGTCAGGCTTTCCCCATCCCTTTATCGCCCATTCCATTCAGCGCTTTGAAAGCCTGCCTGCGAGCGAAAAAGCCAAAGTCCACTTCATCCATTTCAACCACACCAACCCGGTGCGCTATCCCGATAGCCCTGAGCGGGATGAGGTGATGGAGGCCGGGTTTAATCTGGCCGATGAAGGCGAGCGTTTCTGTTTGGGGCGGTGAGGGAGTGATTTGATCGAAACCCTCCTTCCCCTTGACGGGGAAGGTGTCCCGAAGGGACGGAAGGGGTGCTCAAGGTTTTCATCACCCCACCCCCGGCTTCGCCGGACCCTCCCCATCAAGGGGAGGGAGGGAAAACAATATGCGAGGTGATTCAATTACCCCAAAACCGCCAACCAGAACGGGATGGTGATAAAGCAGAACAGGGTTGAGGCGGTAACATCGCCTGCACTGTAGGGGGCATCCCCGCCCAATTGCTTGGCCAGCACATAGGCTGAGGCCGCTCCCGGAGATGAGCCAATTAAAACCAGCACGGTCAGCGGTACGCCCGTAACGCCCAAAGCCAGACCAATGCCGTAAAAAACCAGGGGTGCGATCATCAATTTAAGGAAGATGGATAAACCCAAAAGGCGTGGTCGCGCCCTGATCGCGGTAAAGTCCAGACCGGCCCCGACCGCCAGCAAGATCAGGGGCAGGGCGGCACGGCCCATCAGCTCGATCGTGTTGTCGACCGGATCGGGTGGATACCAGCCTGTAACATTGACCACAGCCCCGGCAACAGCCCCGACGATCAAAGGATTGGTAATCAAGCGGTAGAGAACGGAGCCCCATTTGGGTTTGGCCCCATCGCCCCAGACGGATAAGACCGCCACGCATTCTGCATTGACCAGCGGGATTGAGCTGGCCATGACCAGAGCTACCAAAATCTCGCCCTCTGTACCAAACAGGGCAATGCCCAAAGCCAGGATCAACAGGCCATTCCAACGACACGTCGCCTGAAACAGGCTGGTATAGGTTGGGCCGGGAACGCGAAGAACGGGTTTTAGAGCCAAGGTGATCACAGCCATGCCGATAAAGCCGAGCATGGAGGCAATCAGGAAGGGCCCGATGCTCATGGCGGATAAGTCCGCATGGCTGATCGCGGTGAACAAAAGCGCCGGTGAAAGGCCCAGATAAGCCAGCCTGGAAATCGGACCCCATTGGCTGTCCGGGATCATGTGCGTACGGCGCATCACCCAGCCAATGGCAATCACACCGAAAATTGGGAACAGGGCCTCAAAGATCGTGTTCACCGGTCCATCATCTCCAATTGGTTCAATACGCTTTGCAGGATATTGGCCGCCGCATGGGCATCAATCACCGATTTGAGGTTTTTGCGCTTCATACCGGCTGAGATCAGGCGTCCTTCGGCCTCAAAGGTGGATAGTCGCTCATCCTGAAACAAGATGGGGATGTCACGCAAACCGATCAAATTGCGGCCAAGGGCCCGTGCTGACTGGGCGCGTGGCCCCTCACTGTCGTCCATATTCACCGGAAGGCCGATGATCAAAGCCACGGCTTTGCGCTCATCATACAGGGTAAAAATCCGCTTTGCGTCTTGGGTGAATTTGACCCGCTTGATAGTCTCAACGGCATTGGCCATGGCGCGTGACGCCCCGCAAGCGGCGACGCCAATCGTCTTGCTGCCCGGATCAATGGCCAGCAGCGCACCGTCCGGCAGCTCTGAAAGGGTAATCTCTGACATGTAAAAGACGGATGGAACTATCACGCCCAGCCGTCAAGCTTTCTTGCACCGGGCAAACAGCATTGCTACTCAGTCTGCTTCGCATTTCCGGAGTGAAACTTTCATGTCTGTCACCGCTGACGACGTCCGCCGCATTGCCCGGCTGGCACGCATTGCTGAACCCAAGGACCGCATCGACACACTGGTCGGTGAGCTCAATGGCCTTTTGGAATGGATTGACCAACTCAATGAGGTGGATGTTGATGGCGTTGAGCCGATGACAACCCCGGTCAAGTTCCCGCTGCCTCAGCGCGTTGATGAAGTCACAGACGGTGATGTCCGCGACAAGGTTCTGGCCAATGCGCCAAAATCCGAAGAGGGCTTCTTTGTCGTGCCCAAGAGTGTGGAGTAGCGATATGAGCGATCTTCTCAAACACACACTGTCCGACATTACCGCCAAGCTGAAAGCGCGCGAGGTTTCCGCCACTGAATTGGCGACAGAAGCCTTGTCCGCGAGCAAGGCGGCGCAAGACAAACTCAATGCCTTTACCGCTTTCGATGAAGACAAGACTTTGGTCATGGCCGCCGCCTCCGATGAGCGTCTCGCCAAGGGTGAGGGCGGCATGCTGGAAGGCGCGCCTCTGGCGATCAAGGATTTGTTCGCGGTTGAGGGTGTATCGACCACGGCATCGTCCAACATCCTCAAGGGATTCAAGCCGACCTATGAATCCACGGTCACGCAAAAAATGTGGGATCAGGGCGGCGTCTTTCTGGCCAAGACCTCCATGGATGAATTTGCCATGGGTTCCTCCAATGAAACAGCCAATACCGGCCCGGTGATCAATCCCTGGAAAGGCACAACGGACGGCAATCTGACACCGGGTGGTTCATCCGGCGGGTCTGCCTCTGCTTTGGCCGCTGATCTGTGCTTTGGTTCAACCGGAACCGATACGGGCGGCTCGATCCGCCAGCCAGCCAGTTTTACCGGCACGGTTGGTGTGAAGGGCACTTATGGGCGTACATCTCGCTGGGGTGTGGTCGCCTTTGCCTCATCGCTTGATCATCCCGGCCCGTTCGGCAAGACCGTCAAGGACAGCGCCATGCTGCTTCAGGCGATGTCTGGCCATGATGCCAAGGATTCAACATCGCTTCCCAATGATGTTCCGGACTTCGTTGCTGCGGTCGGCAAATCGGTCAAGGGCCTGAAAATCGGCGTGCCGAAAGAATACCGCATTGATGCCATGCCCGAAGAGATCGCTAAAATGTGGGATCAAGGCGTGGAATGGCTGAAAGCCGCGGGCTGTGAAATCGTCGATATTTCCCTGCCTCACACCAAATACGCACTGCCGGCCTATTATATCGTCGCTCCGGCGGAAGCTTCATCAAATCTGGCTCGTTATGACGGGATGCGTTTTGGCATTCGTGAAGACGGCGAAGACTTGCAGGCCGTTTATGAAAACACCCGCGCGGCAGGCTTTGGCGAGGAAGTTCAGCGCCGGATCATGATCGGCACCTATGTTTTGTCGGCCGGGTATTACGATGCGTATTATTTGAAAGCCCAGAAGGTGCGCACCCGCATTCTGCAGGATTTCGATGCCGCCTATAAACAAGTTGATGCGATCCTGACACCGTCAGCGCCATCAGCGGCCTTTACCAATGGCTCCAAATCCAATGACCCGATTGAGATGTATCTCAATGACGTCTTTACCGTGACCGCCAATCTGGCCGGCGTGCCAGCAATGTCGGTACCGGCGGGTCTTGACAAAAACGGCCTGCCGCTGGGGCTGCAAATCATCACTCGGGCGCTGGATGAAGAGACCATGTTCTCTGTCGGTGCCGCGATTGAAGATGCCGCTGGCTTTACCGCCAAACCGGAAAAATGGTGGTAGGGATGACTGACCCGACACCCCCATCTCCAAAGCCTCCGGAGACCACCGGCGAGAAACTGGTCAACAGCCTTGTCTTGCTGGTTGTCGCCTTGATGTGTCTGCTTTTGGGTGGGCCTCTGGCCTATTCCAGCTTGGCATCCTTTTTTGATGTCGCCACCGGCAATGAGGGCTCCTTTGTCTGGGTAATCGCCTCTTTTCTGGGTGGTATCGTTTTGCTGGGTGTGGGAGGCGCTGTCTCCTGGGCTCTGTTCAGGCTGTGGAGGCCAAAGAATGGCTGAGGTGAAAACCCCCGCAGCCGTCGGCTTGGCCCGTCCATGCATCTTTGGCGGCACGGCAATTTCGATTTTTGCGGCTGCCATGGTGTCAGGCAAAATAGAGCTGGGCCTCACCCTTTTCTGGGAAATTCTGATATTGGCCGTTGGGATTGCCATTTTGGTGTTTGGCATTCTGGCGGCATTGGCCTGGCGGATCGTCAAAACAGCGATGGCGTCTGAAGCCGCCAGTGAAGACACACGTGAAGAAATGGATTTGAAATGACGGATCACACATATCGCATAGCCGGGGAAACCGGCGATTGGGAACTGGTTATGGGCCTGGAGGTTCATGCTCAGGTGGTTTCGAAAGCCAAACTGTTTTCCGGGGCCTCAACCGCTTTTGGCGCTGCGCCCAATACCCAGGTCAGCTTGGTAGATGCGGCGATGCCCGGCATGTTGCCCGTGATCAATTCTGAAGTCGTTGCGCAGGCCGTTCGCACAGGTTTGGGCATGGGAGCGGAGATCAATCTGTATTCCCGCTTTGACCGCAAGAATTATTTCTACCCCGATCTGCCGCAAGGTTATCAGATTTCCCAGTTCCAGTTTCCTATTGTCGGTGAGGGAGAACTGGAATGTGATCGCGATGACGGATCACGCTTCACAGTAGGTGTTGAGCGTCTGCATCTTGAGCAGGATGCCGGGAAATCGATTCACGATCTTGATCCCAACTCGACCTATGTTGATCTGAACCGCTCGGGCGTGGCTTTGATGGAGATTGTCTCCAAGCCGCATATCCGTTCACCAGAAGAAGCTTCGGCCTATGTCTCCAAATTGCGCACATTGCTGCGTTATCTGGGCACATGTGGCGGTGATATGGAAAAGGGCCAGCTGCGGGCAGATGTGAATGTCTCTGTATGCCGTCCAGGTGATTACGAAAAATTCCGCGAAACCGGTGATTTTGCTCATCTGGGAACGCGTTGTGAGATCAAGAATGTCAACTCGCTGCGCTATATCCGTCAGGCCTCTGAGTATGAAGCGCGACGTCAGATCGAAATCCTTGAAGAGGGGGGCAAGATTGACCAGCAAACGCGCTTGTTTGATGCCAATACCGGTGTAACCCGCTCCATGCGATCCAAGGAAGAAGCGCACGATTATCGCTATTTTCCGGATCCCGATTTGCTGCCGCTGGAATTAAAACAGGAATTCGTGGACCAGATTCGCGTCGCGCTTCCAGAATTGCCGGACGATAAGCGCAAGCGCTTTGTCGCAGAGCTGGGTCTTTCAGATTATGATGCGTCGGTCTTGTCTGCAGACAAGCGACGGGCCGATTATTTTGAGACAGTGGCTGAAGGCCGGGATGCAAAATTGGCTGCCAATTGGGTCAATAACGAGCTGTTTGGCCGTTTGAACAAGGACAACCTCGGTGTTGGCGACAGCCCGATTTCAGCCGATCAGCTCGGCGGATTGGTAACCTTGATCATGGACAAGACCATTTCTGGCAAGATTGCCAAGGATGTTTTTGAGATTTTATGGTCCGAGGGCGGTGATCCGGCTCAGATCGTTGAAGATCGGGGCATGAAGCAGGTCACGGATACTGGCGCGATCGAATCAGTGATCGATCAATTGATTGCTGATAATCCCGATCAGGCTGCCCAGGTCAAAGACAAGCCCAAAACCATGGGCTGGTTTGTTGGTCAGGTGATGAAAGCGATGCAAGGTAAGGCGAATCCCCAAGCCGTCAACGAGATATTGCGAAAAAAGTTTGATTTGTAAGTTGCTGTAGTTAAATCCGTTTGTTTTTGTTCTGATGCAATGTGTGGTGCTCATCACGTATGACTCGGGGATTGTCTGCGATTCAGGTAGATTCACAATCGAGTAAAAGAACAAATCCAAGGGAGGGCTTACAAAGAATTGATCTGCTGAATACATATCAGCATTAATAGTTTTGTAACGCTACTTTTGGATATTCAGTGTGCGTCGTGTGATTTCCAGTTCCTGCACAGTCTGGAAAATCAATCGGACCTCCCCCCGAAAGACGCCAAAAGGGCGCGTGTCTCTGACACGCGCCCTTTCCCTTTTTAGGGGAAGCTACATCAATCCAATTTCTTTTAAGCGCTGGATTAAAAACGCGTGAGCTGAAATGGATTCGGGATATTTGTCCGGATTGTCAGGTCCTGAACATCCTGGCAGGGTTTCGATCATGTAATCAGGCCGATAGTGCAAGAAGAACGGCATGGAATAGCGCGACTTGTCCTTGCGCGCGCCTTTCGGGTTGATCACCCGGTGCTGGGTAGAAGGAAGAATGTCATTGGTCGAGCGGGCCAGCATGTCTCCCATATTCACAGCCAGACAGCCTGCGGGCGGATTCATGTCGACCCAGGTGCCGTCTCGTGTTTGAACCTGAAGGCCGGGCTCGTCAGCGCCCAATAAAAGCGTGATGGTATTGATGTCGCCATGGGCTTCCGCGCGGATTGAGCCGCCCGTTTCGCCCTGTTGTGGCGGGTAATGAAGCAGGCGCATCACCGAGTTTCCGTCTTTGACCGTGTCGACAAAAAAGTCGGGCTTCAAGCCCAAATCCGTTGCAATGGCTTGCAAAACCTTGGCCCCCAACTGATCAAACGCATTATAAAGACCGTGGACGACCTCTTCCCACTCCGAAACCTCTGACGGAATGAGATTGGCAGCCATGTCCTTTTCATAAGGGTGGCCGACAGGCAGGTCTCTTCCGACATGCCAAAATTCCTTCAGATCGACATGCTGGGCATCTTTGGCGATTTCTGTGCCAAACGGTGTGTATCCCCGGGCTCCATGCAAATCTTTGCGGAAGTATTTTTCTTTGGCCTCAAGTGGCAGGTCAAAAAATTCAGCAGATTTTCCATAGGCGCGATCAATCAGGTCTTGATCCAGTCCGTGATCAGAAATGGCCGCAAAGCCAAATTCCCGGAAACTTTTCCCCAATGCTGTGGCGAAAGCCACTGGGTCTGTGGCTTGCAATTTCATTGAGACGGGCTCGAAGCGGGACATGGTTTCTGATTCAGACATAAGTGCACCTTGTTAGATCGACCCATGGACATAAAACTTTGGCGCGTAGCTGCCAAGGGGCACATCGTCACAGATGCAGGTGAGGGAGATGGCCTGGATTGCCTGTGATGGCGTCAGATTTCCCCCAGTACGCGTAGGGGCTTGCCAATCACTACCCGACGTCCAATGCTGGAACATGGGTGACGGGGGAATGACCCATGACTGACGTCTCTGAGTCAGCAAATACGGTAAGACCGGACGCGAAGGTTTTCCGGCGCGCAGGCTTGACCCAACGTGAGGCTGACAGGCTCGCGAGCAGTGAACATGCCCGCAAGGAAACGCGTTCGCCCTGGAAGGCGTCAATAATAGGGTTGTTCTTCTGGGGGGTGTGGAAGCTTCTATATAAGGGGTTTCAGCCTCTATGGATTTTGGCCTCTCTGGCATTGTCAGGATGGTTTGCAGCCCAAATTGTGATCCAGTCAGGTGGGGTCAGTACATTGACCGACCCGGAATTATCTCTGGATCAACGCATTGAGTTAGCAATTGCCGCCGAAATTTCTCCGGATATTGACGGACGCACATTCTGGTATGCCCGAATGAATGAGGCTCTGGATGGCGATTATCGTCATCGACCGGATATTGAATTGTTCCGGACTTGGGCTGCCATGGGGCCAGACCTGATCGGGCGGAATAATCTGTCACTCGAAATAATTGCGAGTCAACAAAACCGACAACCCTCCCAAACGGATATGCTGGCTCAACCTGTATGGGAAAGAGAAGCCGCTTTGGATGAAGCGTATCAGGGGCAAGTTGAAGAGGGCATTCTCCTGGATTTGAATCCAGCCCAATTGATCTTTGCGCCAGAAAGTATTCGTGATCGTCAAGCGGCTTCCATGTTTGCCTGGTCGATTGCGCACTCCCGTGCGGACGAATTTTTCCTGGGCCAGACCCGTGGGCAATTGGAATTGACAAGCTTGCCGGGTTTTGTCCGACGCGGGCAGTCTCAGACACGGTTATATGGCGGCGTACGTCATTTGGTCATTCAGGCGTGTGCTTTTCAGGCAAGCCAGGCTGAAAGCCCAGAAGATTGTCAATCCAGCATCATTCCGCTTCATACCTATGATGCCATGCAATACAGATTATCGGCCCTGGAAGCCGGTATGGTCAGCCTGCCTGTGCCTGCAAGCTCTGTACAGGACGGTGCGGAAGTTTTGATCATGGCCCGGGCAGCAGGGCGATTACAGCCTGATATGGCTTCTGAGGTCGAGGCTTGGTTGGAGCAGGTTTTGCCCGAGAGTTTGATAATGGGGGAAATCGCCCAATCAGGCCAGCGCATGGATTTGGCGTATGCGGCTCCTCAGCGGGCCGCTCAGTTGCTGGTTGGCCGGATAAATCCCGTCCAAAACGATAGCGTTGATGATTTGGCGAACTTCCTCGAGAACGTCTCTTATTTACGCCGAATGACATCGCCAACACGCGCGGTTCGTCTGCTCGAAGGGGTGAAAAGCAGCGAACAAATGGAGCAAATGTTGCAATTATTGCCCTTGTTGGAAGAAAGATTGCCCGGTTTGCAGTTAATTCTCGGCGACAAGATATACGAATTGCTTCGTCAGGAGCCTCCAAAACCAATTCCTGAAGAGCGGTTGTTTCATGGCCTGTATGCGGGGCTGCTCTCGGCCGCGATGGTCTTGCTACTCAGTATAATACGGCTTTCCACGCCTGTTTTGGTTAGGCGTGCGAGCAGGCTGAAATCCATCGATGCGAGCTTGTCGCGTTTATTTTTGGGTAGGAAAACCTAACGGAAATAAACACTTGTGGCGATATTTTATCGATTCGTCTTAACCTTAAAGAAAGCCTCTTTGATCAGGATCACATTTGTTCGAGGGCACTCGGGCAGGATGGTGGCGCGGATGACAGATCAAAAATGATCGCATCCGCCGGTGTTTTAAAGGGGAAGTATCATGGCATTTACTGATGTCGAAACAGCACAAGTACACGAAGCGGTCACAACAGACCCGACTGGCGAAGATCTTTGTACTTTGGGAATTTTGTATTCCACGGGCCAAGGCGGCGAAATCGATTATGTCGAAGCGCACAAATGGTTCAATCTGGCAGCCCTGATGGGTTCAGAGCCAGCCAAATACTATCGTCAGGAAATTTCTGATCAGATGTCTGGTGGACAAGTTGCTGCAGCACAACGTGCCGCACGCGAATGGTTGGCAACGCGCCACTAAGCCACCGACCTGACTGCCTAGCCCTGTTCCGGTGAGCCAGTGGTTCACCGGATGTGGCACCCATCAATTATTGATGGCGTCAGCAATGGCGAAAGAAAAGGCTTGATCCAGCGGAATAATTCCGGTGACGTATTGCTCAATGAAAACATTGACCTCTGCGATGGTTGATCGAGGCACATAGACAATGTCGTGGCGACGAAGCTGAAGCGTATCTGCGCCAGCTCGTCCGTTCAGGGTG
>Ga0316207_10002798_pt1 | contig 17255 bp, 20 predicted proteins | sample 6weekpyrite_MG_FD_204943 | JGI IMG/M metagenome (GOLD analysis project Ga0316207, IMG submission 204943) | Microbial mat bacterial communities from mineral coupon in-situ incubated in ocean water Damariscotta River, Maine, United States -... | ecosystem: Environmental > Aquatic > Marine >...
ACCGAGATGTTTTCAAACAGGGGTTTGGCCCCGAACTGCATGGTAATGTTAGCTGTAGAAATCAAGATTCTGTTCCAAAATGAGGTTAAACAGGCATAAAGGCGCGCATTATCCCATAAATAGCGGTCATTCGGCGAGTCCGAAATTCAATCTCCCTCAGACCTTTTCACTCTGCCACGAAGGCTTTTCAGTTTGCCCCGCTGCTGCTTTGCCTCAAGGCGTTTTTTGACCGAGCTACGGGTTGGTCGGGTTGATCTTCGTGTTTTTTTCTTATGTAAGGCCTTTTCCAGCAAGTTTTTCAGTCTCTCTACGGCTTCGTCGCGGTTCATTGACTGGCTGCGGTGTGTCTGCGCCTTGATGATAACGACACCCTCGCGACTGATACGTGAATCCGGGTACTTCAACAGCTGCTGCTTCACCTGGGTGGGCAGAGATGAGTGGCGAATATCGAAACGCAACTGCACCGCTGACGAGGTCTTGTTGACGTGCTGTCCCCCCGGCCCCTGTGCGCGGATCGCTGAAAACACGAGTTCGTATTCGGGTATAAACAGCGTGTTCGACAGCCTGATCATTTTCTACTCTGCTTCATCTGTGCTAAAAGACTCCTGATAGTAACCAGGATATGAACAATGAAAATCGGTACCCCGCTTTCCCCTACCGCAACCCGGGTCATGCTGCTTGGCAGCGGTGAACTCGGCAAGGAAGTCATTATTGCCCTGCAGCGCCTTGGCGTTGAAGTCATTGCCGTGGACCGCTACGAAAATGCCCCTGGTCACCAGGTCGCACATCGCGCCCATGCCATTGATATGACCGATGCGGCCGCCCTGCGTGCTCTGGTCGAACAGGAACAACCAACCCTTATTATCCCTGAAATTGAGGCGATTGCGACCGATGAACTGGCCAGTATTGAAGCCGATGGCCTGGCCGAGGTGATCCCGACCGCACGTGCCACCCAGCTGACCATGAACCGTGAGGGCATCCGTTGCCTTGCCGCGGAACAACTGGGCCTGCCGACCTCGAAGTACGCCTTTGCTGAGTCGCTTGAACAGCTCACTGCGGCGATTGAAAACGGCATTGGCTTCCCCTGCATAATCAAGCCGGTCATGTCATCTTCGGGCAAGGGACAATCGACCATTAACGGCCCCGATGACATACAAAAGGCCTGGGACTACGCCATGAGTGGCGGCCGTGTTCAGCAGGCACGCATTATTGTCGAAGAGATGATCCAGTTCGACTACGAGATCACCCTGCTGACCGTGCGCGCAATCGGTGACTCCGGCGAGGTTGAGACCCACTTCTGTGCACCCATCGGCCATATCCAGCGTGGTGGTGACTACGTCGAAAGCTGGCAGCCCCAGCCGATGAGCGATGCTGCACTGACTCGTGCTGAGGAAATAGCAGCGGCGGTCACCGGTGAGCTTGGTGGTCGCGGCCTGTTCGGGGTTGAGCTGTTTATCAAAGGCGATGAAGTCTATTTCAGCGAGGTCAGTCCACGCCCGCATGATACCGGCATGGTAACGATGACCACACAGGGTCAGAATGAATTTGAACTGCATGCCCGTGCCGTACTCGGCCTGCCCGTATCGGTTGCCTTACGCACACCCGGTGCCAGTGCCGTCATATACGGCGGCATGGAAGAAAAGGGTATTGCCTTTGAAAACATCGATAAGGCGCTTATCGTTCCACAGACGGATCTGCGCCTATTCGGTAAACCCGAATCCTTTACCCGACGCCGCATGGGTGTAGCACTGGCCTACGCAGAAGATACCGACACGGCTCGTAAACGCGCGCAACAATGCGCCGCGACGGTTACCCCGATTAAAGATTAATCTTCAAGACAAGAGTGAGAAACCATGTTTGAGACAAACGAATACTTCGATGGCAAGGTCAAATCCATTGCCTTCCAGACCGAAACTCTACCGGCGACGGTTGGCGTGATGGCCGCAGGTGAATACGTGTTTAATACCGGCGACAAGGAAAAAATGACCGTGGTCAGCGGCGCCCTGACCATCCAGCTGCCCGGTGAAGACAGCGAAACAACCTACACGGCGGGTGAATCATTTGATGTCGCCGCCAATAGCTCATTCAACGTCAAGGTAGCGGTTGATACGGCCTATTTGTGTCTTTATGGATAAGACTTGAAGCAAGGCTCTCACAGACCCCTGCGGGCTCCTCCCAAGAATCTCTTCAAGCTTCGAGACATGTCATTACGGGCATCCATGCCCTCTTACGACATACGTACATCCATGTACAAAAAAAAGCCCCGTTATCACTAACGGGGCTTTTTCAGTAACTGCGAGAAATCAGGCGATTGTTACATTCTTCGCCTGTGGGCCTTTTGGACCACTTTCTACTTCGTAATTTACTGCCTGGTCTTCTGCGAGTGTACGGAAACCTTCAGCATTAATTGCTGAGAAATGTACAAATACATCCGGAGTACCATCAGATGGGACGATGAAACCAAAACCTTTTGATTCGTTAAACCACTTTACTGTGCCAGTTGCCATGTTATTTACCTGAAATATTAAAAATAAAACTTATTGCATTTCATAACGGGGCAGTCAGCAGATAACTGAGTAGTAACAACCGAGAAGTCCTGATTCAATGCAATGCTCTTGTTAAAGCTTATCGCTTATTATTCGACTGTTTTCGTCGAGTATCAGGATTATTAACAACAATTTAATAAAATACAAGTTATTTAGTCCCACAATTAACCGCGTTCAACGTATTAAATACAAAGGTTTACAGTAAAAAATACGGTCCTAATAAATTCTCCCATTTCTCCATGAAAGATTAATGACATATTTATTTTATCCTAAAGGCTTACTGACCTTGAAAATTCCTTATCTAGTCCGATAAATAGAGTGTGGGATAGTTTCTCAGGCTAATGACTGGACGGAAGGGATTTTTGGGCAACCAGATCAAAAAAATACCGCTTGCAATAGGCTTACGCGCGAAAATGGGCTTTGTCCTGATCAGCGTGCTGCTGATTTCGCTCGGCCTGAGTGGCTGGACAACCCTCCAGGAACAGAAAGACCGGGTCCTGAGCGAGACCCGACAACAAGGGAGCGACCTTGCGCGCTTCACCGCCCAATCTGTCGTCTATGGTGTGATTGGTTATGACTACCATGCCATCCAGCTGCTGCTTGATGAGTTGGTCAAATCGCAAAATATCAATTACGCCAAGGTGACCAACCTCAAGGGCAACACCATGGCCAGGTCCGGGCACCTTGTCCCCGGCAATGAGCGGTGGAACTTCTTCGAGCAAGATATCGTTTTCGATAACAAGCTCGTTGGTGAACTGAGCCTTCAACTCGATAATAGCCGCATCGTGCAACAGCTCTCAAAACAGCGCGATGAACTCATCTTTCGAGAAACAATTTTGATTCTGCTGATTGCGTTTGGGGAATTTCTTGCCCTGTCACTCTTCATCATCCGACCGATATCAACGATCTCGGACTCTCTTCGGAACAGTGTTGATGATGAAGGTATTATTTCCAGTGATATCCCCTACCACGGCAACGACGAGCTGGGTATCCTCTCTGCACACTTCAACACAATGCGTGAGAAACTCAACGAATCGAATGAAAAACTACGTTCGAAAATCGAACTTGCCAACCAGGAAGTCCATGAAAAAAACAAGCGCCTGCAATTTCAATCTGATGAACTAAAACTCATTAACAAGAAACTTGAGCAACTCAGTATTACCGATCCACTTACCGAGCTCTTTAACCGTCGTCACTTTGATATCTTGTTGGAACAGGAACTGTCCTATGCCAGCAGGCATCATGAAGACATGAGCCTGATTACATTCGATCTTGACCATTTCAAAAACATTAATGATAACTATGGCCATAGCGTCGGCGACACAACACTCTGCTCAGTTGCTAATGCAATAAAGATGAATATTCGTAACTCTGACATCGCCTGCCGGATTGGTGGTGAAGAATTTGCCATAATTTGCAGGAACACTGGCATGCTCGAGATACGGGTACTTGCTGAAAAACTTCGCGAAGTATTAAACGCAACTGCTATACGCACTGAAGAAGATGATATACGCGTGACCGCCAGTTTTGGCCTAATGACCATCCTGCCTTCACCTGAACAAAACATGTTACCCAATGATTTTTTCCATTGTGCTGATATCGCCATGTATCACAGTAAACAACACGGCAGAGATCGCGTCACCCACTATTCAGACATCCTTGTTGATACACCATCTGCATCGATTAAAAAGGCTTAAAGAGGTCTCCATTATGACACGCAAACATCTAGTATTGGTTGCGACCTTTTCACTACTCGTTAATGGCATTCATGTGTCTGCGAACGACCTGAAGTTCGGTTCGGTCGCAATGGACATCCCTGCTGTGATGCACCGAAAATTATCTCCACTCACAGAATACCTGAACAAGGAGATAGGTCTGCCTGTTAACCTGCACCTGTCCCCCAATATGCCCGCAGCCATTAAATCTGTCGCAGATGCGAATGTCGATCTTGCCTACCTGACGCCAGTCGCTTACCTGAAAGCCCACAAACAAGGTGATGCCGAAATCCTTGTCAAGACCGTCACCAATAACAAGGCCTCTTTCCAGTTAATGATCGTGGTGAAAAAAGACAGTCCAATCCAGAGCGTTGATGAACTTGCAGGTAAAAACTTTGCATTTGGTGACAAGGCGGCATTATTACAACGCGCTGTCGTAGTTGGTGCAGGCATGCCACTGGAAAAGCTTGGCGATTACAAATTCATTGGTCACTACGACAATATTGCACGCGGCGTTCAGGCTGGCGATTTTGAAGCGGGTATCCTGAAAGACACCAAGGCATTCAAGTGGCAAGACAAGGGACTGCGTATCCTTTACAGTTCACCCCAGCTTCCCCCGTATAATATTGCCGCCAGCAAAAACCTCAGCCCCGACATGAAAGCTAAATTAAAAAAGGCTTTCCTTTCGCTTGATATCAACAAACCGGAACACAAGGCCGTCATTAAAGCCCTGAGTAAAAAATACGATGGTTTTGCCGCAACCACCGATGCTGAATATGACGTGGTGCGTAAACTCATTAAGCCTTTCAATAAATAGTTAAAACATTCCTGCTCTGTTCCAGTTCATCATTAACTGAGTGCGTACCAGCATGGTGCGCCTCTTTTTTTCGTTGCAAATCCATCCCAATAATCTTGTCCTAAAAAAATCTGTTAACACAGGCACTTATCTCATTACCTGGTTAAATAGCCAAGATTGGCACGAAAGTTGTTACATAACTTTACGAAACACTTTGACAAAACATGCAGGGGGCGGTGATGGACATAAAACTGGATTTTTCAGAGCACGATAATTATTTCATTGATCTTGATGATGACTTCGAACCGTATGGTGCAAACGAGGAGCTTGTATATGACATTGAGCGTTTAGAAAACTTTTCTTCCAATATGAAGGAGCATCTCTATTCTCACTTCGGGTGAGTTTTTCCCGGTTCGGTTCACATGAACCGGACCGGTTTTTTTACACATTCAATCCAGCCACATAACCCGACGACCAGGCCCACTGAAAGTTAAAACCTCCCAGCTGGCCACTGACATCAACGACTTCTCCAATGAAATACAGGTTGGGCCTGTTTTTACTTTCCATCGTCTTGGACGACAGGTCATTGGTGTCCACACCACCAAGTGTCACTTCGGCCGTACGGTAACCCTCTGTTCCAGACGGCTTTAAGGTCCAGCCTGTCACGAGCAATGCAATATCTTGTAACTGTGCATCGGTCATCTCGGCAAGCGGTGTTTCACTATCCTGTTGCCACCAAAGCGCCTCGAGCTCAAGTACAAGTTTTTTCGGTAAGCGCTCAGAAAGAATCGTCCGCAATACAGATTTACCTTGTTGCAGCTTGGCATCCTTTAACCATTGCTCGACATCAACACCTGGCAACAAGTTGATCGTTACACTGTCACCGCTTTGCCAATAACTGGACAGTTGCAAAACCGCCGGGCCACTCAGTCCGCGGTGGGTAAATAACATGTCTTCGTTAAATGACTGCCCGTTTGCCTCTATATCGACATGCACCGCAAGCCCTGATAAGCGGGAAGCCATATCTTTGAGTGTGCCTGACAAGGTAAACGGTACCAGTGCAGCACGTCGTTCACTGACATGCATACCATACTGCTGGGCCAGCTCATAACCATAACCTGAACCGCCCAGGGTCGGTACAGATAAACCACCCGATGCAATCACCAATGAATCGCAATGCAGCTCACCGCTATTTGTCACCAGCTTGAAACCATGATCACACTCGACTTTGCTCGTTTCACAACGTGTACGAATCTCAACCCCCGCCTCAGCACACTCCTCAAGCAGCATTGCGACAATCTGTTTTGCCGAGTCATCGCAAAAAAGCTGGCCCTTGGTCATGCTATTGCCCTCATTATCACGGTGTTCTTTTTCATGGTAGGTAATGCCGTGCTTATTCACCATCTCGATAAAATCCCATTGTGTATACCTTGCTAGCGCAGACTTGCAGAAATGGGGATTGGCAGAAAGATAGTTAGCAGGTTCTGTGTACATGTTCGTAAAGTTACAGCGCCCACCGCCGGACATGAGGATTTTCTTACCCGGTTTGTTGGATTTTTCCAGTACCAGTACACGTCGCCCGCGCTGACCTGCCGTGATCGCGCACATCAGGCCGGCAGCACCGGCACCAATAATAATCACATCATAGTGTTTGTTATCGGACATCAGGCAGCCTGCAATGTATTCAACCATGCCGGCATCGTTTGCCATGCGCGACGAAGTTGTGATTCAAGCATCTTGTATTCGGGCTCGTGGCCTGCAAGCAAGGCATAAAAGGCACGAGAATGATTGAGATGAATGGTATGACACAACTCGTGAACCAGGACATACCTCAGCATTGCCGGGCTAACGAACATTAACTGGAAGTTAAGGTTAATCGAACCGGTGCTGCTACAACTTCCCCAGCGGGTTCGCTGTCCCCGGATCGTGACCCTTGAGTAGCCCAGGCGACATTCATCACTGACTTTATCAAACACAGGAATAATCTTTTCTTTTGCGTGACGCATCAACCAACGACGCAGGGCCTTATGACAGGCATGGCTATCGCTAAGCTTGCCGGAAACACGCAACTGATTTGATCCTGCACGGGTGATGCGCACCGAATCTGACTGCGTTTCAACATACTCAAGTACCCACTGCTCACCAAGTGCAGGTAGTTCGATTTTGCTTGGAAGAACATGACCCGAATGGGTTCTAGCCATATTCTCCTGCTGGGGATAACGCTTGAATGTCCTGTCTATCCAACTTGCATGACGCATGACGATGTCATCCAGCAAGGTTTGGTCAAAGCGTTTCGGGACCACCACAACCAGTCCATCTGCGGGTGATATCTTCAAACGCACATGCTTTGCACGCGTTGATACCTTAACGGTATATCCAGGAATCTCCGGCGGTGTAGACACGTTTGTCATTCAGGCGCGTGAAATAAATTTCCCATTGCCTGTATTCACCTTCACCACTTCGCCTGTCTCTATATATTCAGGTACCTGTATTTCAAGGCCTGTGTTCAACGTGGCCGGTTTTGTACGACCTGTTGCCGTTGCGCCCTTGATGCCTGGTGATGTCTCGGTAATAGTCATCGTGACAGATTGAGGCAATTCGATACCGATGATCTGACCATCCATGATCAGGGCAGTGATCCCTTCAAGCCCCTCGACCAGGTATTCAAGCTGGCCTTCAAGCTCATCATTGTTCATCATGTGTTGACTGTAATCTTCGCTGTCCATGAAGGTCACCATGTCACCGTCACTGTAGGAGTACTGTACCTGGGTACGTACACAGTCTGCGTCCTTGATGAAGTCATCACCCTTATAGGATTCATCGAGCTTCTGTCTTGTTTGCAGGTTGTTAAATCGCACCTTGTATAGAGTAGCCGCTCCACGTGAGGAAGGGCTTTTTGATTCCACCTGCTTTACCGCGTGGGGCATGCCGTTTATCTCAACAATCATGCCTCGCTTTAAATCACTTGCCTTCGGCACCGTACTCTCCCTAATTAATTTCAAACAATCGTCGGTATTATACGCATACCAATCAAATTATCATTAAAGCTTTTTAAAACAGTTACTTGTGCTTCGCTTGCAAGTAGCAGAAAACTGCGCAAAAAACCGATATAATGCCCTGCAAATTTACATGAATTGCCAAGAACAGAGTATTCACATGAAGTGGCTTATCCGAATCTTTTTTAAAACCATCCGCGCCGTTATTGGCCCGATCATCCTATTTATGGATTGGATCACGACTCCACGTGGTATCAAACGCCCATCCAACGAGCAACAACGACTTGATAACGTAACCGCTAACATGGCGCTATACCAGTTCAAGACCTGCCCCTTCTGCATCAAGGTACGCCGTCACATTAAACGGCTGTCATTAAATATTGATCTTCATGATGCCCAAAATGATGACACGAACCGAACAGAGCTTCTTAATGGTGGTGGTCAAATCAAGGTACCGTGTCTGCGTATCACCGATGATCAAGGTGAAGTCCGCTGGATGTACGAGTCCGACGAGATTGTGAAGTACCTCGATCGTCGAACCGCCGCCTGATCTGTCTGTGACAACCAGTCATCCGCTTGCAAGTGATCCCAAACGCCTGCTGAAACTAACTAACTACCGAATGCCGTTTGGCAAATATGCCAACCGCCTGCTCATTGATTTACCCGAACCCTATGTTGTCTGGTTTGCCAACCAGGGCTTTCCTGAAGGTGAATTGGGCCAGATGCTAATGATCGTGCATGAAATCAAGATCAATGGTCTTGAGTACTTATTCGATCCTCTGCGGGATAAACAAGCACCGTAAACCTCACTATTAGACCTGCTCCCCCCTCTGCCAATGTTCGGTGTACAATACCCGAGTATATTGGTAATGATTTATTTCGTATGTCTCCACTGCATAAACTCAAATTCAACAACAGCTTCTCGCGCCTGCCTGAGCTTTTTTTCAGCTATGTCGATCCGCAACCGTTAAGCGGTGCTCACCTGGCAAGTTTTAATACTGATGTGGCTGAATTTTTAGAGCTGGATGGCATTAATCTAAACAATCCTGAACACCTTGCGGCCTTTTCAGGACAAATGCTATTACCCGGCATGCAACCTATCGCGCAGTGCTATGCCGGTCACCAGTTTGGCAGTTTTGTACCGCGCCTTGGTGATGGCCGCGCGATCCTGTTGGGTGAACTGGATACCAATCACAATGGTAAGTGGGATCTGCAAATCAAGGGCAGTGGCCCTACCCCTTATTCGCGAGGTGCTGATGGGCGCGCTGTATTACGCTCGACGATCCGTGAATACTTGTGCAGTGAGGCAATGCACAACCTGGGTATACCCAGCAGCCGTTCACTGTGCATTATCGGCAGCGATGAAGAAGTCTACCGAGAGCAAATCGAACCGGGGGCGATGTTGCTACGTGTCGCACCTTCGCATGTGCGGTTTGGAAGTTTTGAGTACTTCTATTACAGCAACCGTTTTGACCATATCAAGATCCTTGCCGACTACGTCATCGACAGTGATTACCCGGAGCTGATCGATGATGACGAACGCTATCTAAAACTGCTCCGTGAAGTTATCCAGCGTACCGCTGATATGCTGGCACGCTGGCAGGCCGTTGGTTTCTCGCATGGCGTCATGAACAGTGACAACATGTCGATCCTCGGCATTACTATCGATTACGGCCCCTATGGCTTCATGGATGCCTACGACCCTGGCTATATTTGTAATCATTCCGATCACCAGGGGCGTTATGCCTTTGACCAACAGCCCAGCATCGGCCTGTTTAACCTGAGCTGTCTTGCGCAGGCATTGTTGCCACTGTTTAGTGAAGATACCGAACAGGCCGCAAACCTGGCGCGTTCTGAACTGGAGGCCTATCAGCCCGCCTACGTTAAAACGTTTTCAGGTCAAATGCGCGCAAAGCTTGGGCTGAGCCTGCAACTTGAAGGTGACCAGGCATTATTACAAGCACTGCTCGACCTGATGGCGATGGATAAAGTCGATTACACCATCCTGTTTCGTGCCCTGTCTGGATTTTCTACCGAACACAGCCAATCCAATGATTCTATTCGTGACTTGTTTATCCACCGTGAATTGTTTGATGACTGGGGCAAAGACTATGCAAAACGTCTGGACCAGGAGCCCGCCAGTGATAGCGAACGGGCAGCCGCGATGAACACGGTAAACCCAAAGTACATCCTGCGAAACTACATGGCCGAGGCCGCTATTCGCAAGGCACAGGATGAAAAAGATTATTCAGAAGTCGATAGGCTGCTGGAACTACTACGCCGACCGTTCGATGAGCAAACAGACAGTGAACATTACGCCAGCCCACCGCCGGATTGGGCACACGCTATATCGGTAAGCTGTTCTTCGTAGTTGTTTTACGTTGGGCAGCGTTATTTAGAATCTCACGCCTGCGCTCATCGCTGGCACTGCCCCATTCGCATATTTCGTCAACATGACGAAAACACCCCACGCAGATATCGTTGTCATCAAGACAGCAATTCCTGACACAGGGTGAATCAATCGAAGAAATATCAGTCCTTGAGACGACTGAAGATAAGCGTGGCATTGGTGCCGCCGAAACCGAAGCTGTTCGACATCACGGTATCAAGGGTTACGCCATCCATGCGCTCACGTACAATCGGAACACCCTCCGCTTCAGGCTCAAGATCAACGACATTAGCCGTGGCACTGATAAAGCCTTGCTGTTGCATGAGTAGACTATAGATCGCCTCGTTGACACCTGCTGCACCGAGTGCATGCCCCGTCAGTGACTTGGTCGAATTGATGGGGGGTACGCTGTCGCCAAAGACTTCCTTAACAGCTTCGAGTTCTTTCAAGTCACCAGCCGGTGTACTGGTACCGTGGGCATTAATGTAATCAACAGGACTATCAACCGTCGCCATTGCCTGTTGCATACAACGCACCGCACCTTCACCAGACGGAGCAACCATATTGTAGCCATCCGAAGTCGCGCCATAGCCGGTAATCTCTGCATAGATCTTGGCGCCGCGCGCCTTTGCATGCTCAAGTTCTTCGAGCACCACACAACCACCACCACCGGCAATAACAAAGCCGTCACGGCTGACATCATAGGGTCGAGAAGCGGTTTCTGGTGCATCGTTGTACTTCGAAGACAGGGCTCCCATGGCATCAAACAGGTCGGTCATGCTCCAGTGGAGCTCTTCACCGCCACCGGCAAACATTACATCCTGCTTGCCGAGTTGAATTTGCTCCATAGCATTGCCAATACAGTGCGCACTTGTCGCACAGGCGGAGCTAATGGAATAGTTGACACCCTTGATCTTGAACTCGGTAGACAGGCAAGCAGAAGTGGTACTGCCCATGGTACGTGTGACCATGTAAGGACCGATCTTCTTCAGGCCTTTTTCACGCAGCGCATCCGTTGCGACCACGATATTTTCATTCGAGCCACCACCAGAACCAACAATGATACCGGTACGCACATTGGAGACCACATCTTCAGGCAGGCCTGAATCTTCGATGGCCTGCGCCATGGCAATATAGTTAAAGGCTGCGGCATCGCCCATGAAGCGCAATGCCTTGCGATTGATATGTTCTTTCGTATCAATGCGGACCGGTGCATGCACATGGCTGCGGAACCCCAGATCAGCATATTCTTGTGAAAACTCGATACCGGAACGTCCTTCACGTAAGGACTCGGTGACTTCTTCAGCGTTATTACCAATACTGGAAACAATGCCCAAACCGGTGATTACTACACGTCTCATGCAAGTCTCTCTTAGAATTCTTCAGTCGATGTAAACAGACCTACTCTGAGGTCTTTTGCCGTATAGATTTCCTTACCATCCACTTCCATGCTGGCATCTGCGATGCCCATAATCAACTTGCGCATAATGACACGCTTTAAATTGATTCGGTAGGTGACCTTCTTGTTCTTCGGCGTCACCTGGCCAGTAAATTTAACATCACCTGCGGCCAGTGCGCGACCACGTCCAGGACCACCTTTCCAACCAAGGAAAAAGCCAATCAGTTGCCACATTGAATCAAGCCCGAGACAGCCAGGCATGACCGGATCATTCTCGAAATGACAGTCGAAAAACCATAGGTCAGGTGTGATATCCAGCTCAGCGACAATCTCGCCTTTACCGTGTTCACCACCCTCATCACTAATATGCACGATGCGATCAAACATGAGCATCGGCGGCAGTGGCAATTGCGCATTACCCTCACCAAACAGGTTGCCATGTCCACACTCAATCAATTCTTCCTTACTAAAAGAATTCTTATTGGTTAAATCTACTGCTGTATCTGTCACATCATTCTCCGCAAACCATCAAGGCCAGAAATATGCCTCATTTTGTGGCGCATAGGGTACCACAACAGGCCCTTCAACCCAGACAAAAAAGTGCTTCATGTTGCTGATTTTAACGTTTTTTCAGTCGAAACAAGCCGTTAATTCCACTATCACTACTGAAATACAGTGCACCATCAGGACCGAATGCAACTCCAACCGGGCGTGCCCAACGGTGACCGGATTCAAACTGGAAACCTGTCACCAACGGGTCAACCCGTAGCGCCTTACCCTTTTTAAATCGGACCACAGCCAGCATGGGCTTGCGCCGGCTTGCCGGGTCACCAAATGCCCCACCACTGGGTTGAGTGCCCCATGAACCTTTCAGCGCTACGATGGCGTCATGTTGAAGACTTTTCTCAAGCGCACCCGTCGGTACAAAACGCACGCCCATGGGCGCATTGCGTGCCGGGAACGTCGCCACGGGCAAGCTAACCGCCTCGGCCGGCCGTGGTGATTTTGATTTTATACAGGGGTCGCGTTTAAGTGTCTTGCCATCAAACTGGAACCACGGCATGCCCTGGAACGAGCCGGGGTCGAGACGAGCAAAATATTCAGGCGGTAATTCAAAGCCAAGATGGTCAGGACCATTATTACTCGCATACATGACACCGGTTTGTGGGTGCCAGTCAAATCCGACCGGGTTACGCAAACCTGAAGCGTAGGGTTTCCACTCTGGTTTACGCCCTGATTCATCAAGCACAAAAACGCCGCCACGACGTTCTTGGAATTCATATGACTCATCGATGTACTGGTCACTGCAATTGCCCTGAATACCGAGGCTCGCATAGATCTTACCATCCGAGCCAACACGCACAGTACGGCTATTATGACCGCTACCCCCGGGCAATGCCGCCAGCAGGCTGACCGTTTCTTCAAGAACCTCTTTCTGGCCGATTTGATACGGGGCACGATACAGGCCACCGGTCTCGGCAATCAGGATCTCACCGTCACGAAATGCAACGTTATGCGGATAACCGCTCATACTGAGAATGATTTCAGGTTTTGTATACGGTGGCGGAACACGATAAATGTGCCCGGAACGCGAACCCATGAACAGGTCACCATTTTCAGCAAATGTAATCAGGCGTGGACTATCGAAATCTGCACTCACCAACTCAAGCTGCATACCCGCGGGGATACTTACCTGGACACGCTGACCGTCCATAACAAGGGATTGTTGTTCGTAGCGCAGGGCTTCTGTCCCGGCCATAAGCAATGTCGCAGGGACAAGCATACAGAGTAAAATAATGAAACGATTGCCTCGATGCATATACGTTCCCCTGTATAAATAAGGTTAGACGGTCTTGTCTGGCAGCTTGCGACCGCGGACTAATTTTAGCACCAGCAACAACCAGGGTGTACCGTGCATAAACAGGTCAAAAATATCGATGGGTTTTGCAAGGCTGCCATCGGCCAGCATCTTTAGCTTTTCCCACACATGTGGCTCAGGTGCAAACGGTGCCAGGCCAAGTGTCAGGCACATCACAATAACAATGTGCAGGGGTAATTTATCAATCCAGTTCATTTCAATTCCTGTGTTACTTCTTTAATACAATCGCGTCGTACAGGCATATTTAGAGAAAAACCTGAGTGCAGCCTGCTTCGTCATCGCAATGATTCACAGGGCGGAATGGTACTTGAAAATGAACAGCAGTCACAGCTTGCAGAGCATATATAGTGCCTGCAGCTGTGACTGCTCAAGAGAAAAACTACTACAAACAGCGGCGCGCGTTACAGGGTATTGCCGTCAGCAAAACGCTTGTAGGTAATAATGGGGATGCGCTTGCCCTTTCGCTTGACCTTAATACGCGTATAAGTACCGTCGTTGTTTTCAATAAAACGACAATGCTCCTTTTTCGGCTCACCCGAATAGGGGTCATTCAGGCGGACACAGTGGTTCCCGTTACTCTCTACACGCCACTTGCCGGTGTGTTTTTCACCGTTGCGGATCGAAATCACACTGCCATCTGGAGCAAAATATGTATCAATATCAAAGTCTTTGAAATCATGATAGGCATACGACGTCTTGCCGGAAAGCAGTGCCGTAACCTGTTCACCATTGAGTTGTTCGGCATACGCAGTAGCCGCCACGAAACAGGCTGTGAACGCTGTAATCAGTACTGTGAGTGTTGATGATTTATGCTTACTCATAGAACCCCCTTATTGTTAATGCAATATTGTATATCGTTAGTGAGTCTACTCTCAGCCTGTACCCGCTCTCAAGTCGGAAATTTCATACACCTGTAGCTTCAAGTGCCTCACTGGCCATGAGCCATTGCTCTTCCACGGTCTCCAATTCTGACTTTACGTTTGATTGTTGTGCCAGCAAGTCCTTGAGCGTTTCCTTGTTGGCTTCTTCGTAAAGACTATTATCGGCAAGCTGCCCTTCGATCAATTCATTCTCATGACTAAGTTTATCGAGCTTCTTTTCGAGTTGTTTAAGCTTGTTGCGCTGGCCCTGGGTCTTCTTACGCTGTTCGGCGGCATCCTGACGTTGTTGTTTCTTGTTTGAAACCACTTTGTGCTCATCAGTTTCAGGAGAGCGGGCCTTACCTGTGGCTTCCTTGTTTTGTTGCCTGAGCCATTGCCGATATTCGTCAAGATCGCCATCAAACGGTTCAACACTACCATCGGCGACCAGCAACAGGGTATCCGTCACTGTTCTCAGCAAATGCCGATCATGCGAGACGATCACCATTGCGCCTTCGAACTCCTGTAAGGCCGTGGTCAGGGCATGTCGCATTTCGAGATCCAGGTGGTTAGTCGGCTCATCAAGCAACAACAGGTTGGGTTTCTGGTAGACAAGCAGCGCAAGGACAAGACGTGCCTTCTCACCACCGGACAGCGGTGCAACGGGATCGGTCGCCATATCTCCATGAAAGGCAAAGCCGCCGAGGTAGTTACGCAGGTCCTGCTCATTCGCTTGCTTATCGAGTCGCTGTAGATGCAGCAGCGGACTGGCTTGAGGGTCAAGCTGTTCAAGCTGGTGCTGGGCAAAATAACCAATATTAATCGCACTCGCGACCCGAGACTTACCCGACAATGACTTGAGCTCACCGGCAAGGAATTTAATCAAGGTCGATTTACCGGCACCGTTATGGCCCAACAGGCCGATACGGTCGCCTGTCGATATGGTCAGTTTCACCTTGTCGATGATCGGTGTCTCATCATAACCAATACCGACATGTTCAAGTTTCAACAATGGGTTGGGCAACTCATCCGGCTCACGGAAATGAAAGTTAAACGGCGAATCAATGTGCGCAGCACTGATTTGCGTCATCCGTTCAAGTGCCTTAATTCGGCTCTGTGCCTGGCGCGCCTTGGTTGCCTTGGCACGAAAACGATCAACGAACCGCTGCATATGGGCTATCTCGCGCTGCTGTTTAGCATGTGCTGCACGCTGGTGAGAGAGTTGCTCTGCACGTCGGACTTCAAACGCAGAATAGTTGCCTGTTTGCACTGTCAAATTAGCCTGCTCGATGTGCCCAATATGGGTTACCACCTGGTCAAGAAAATCACGGTCATGTGAGATCAATAACAAGGTGCCGTCATAACTACGTAACCAGTCTTCCAACCAGATCACCGCATCAAGGTCGAGGTGGTTGGTCGGTTCATCGAGTAGCAATAAATCTGAGCGGCACATGAGCGCCTTTGCCAGGTTGAGGCGCATACGCCAGCCACCCGAAAATTCGGTAACCGGCGTCAATTCCTGGGCAGCGCTAAACCCGAGACCGTGCATCAGACGACCTGCCCGGCTGCGCGCTGTATGGCCGTGAATCGTATCGAGTGCCGCATACAGTTCAGCAAGCTTCTCACCATCACCCGATTGCTCGACGTGTTTTATACGGGTTTCGATCTGCCGAAATTCCTGATCACCATCGATGACGAACTCAATCGCAGGCTGTGTGGTCGTAACAAGTTCCTGTGCGACATGAGCGATGACCTTGCCAGGCAGGATCGAAAAATCACCTGCATCGGGTTGCAGTTCGCCCCGAATCAAGCCAAACAAACTGGATTTTCCGACACCGTTGGCCCCGGTAATGCCGACCTTCTGCCCCGCATGGATGGTACATGTCGTATCTGTCAGCAGTTCACGTATACCGCGCCGCAATGAAAGGTTTTGAAACTTAAGCATGACGAGATTATATCAGTTCAGGCACGTCGCAATCATATCCTGATTAACGTACCATGCCGGTCGTTCTTCAGCGATCACCACAATCGGAGATACCATGACGCTCACTGAATTACTCAAGCACATTCAACATCAGCCTGGCGCTGTCCAGTTCAATGACGTTATGGAAGTCATTGCCTCAAACTATGACTACCAACCAGTAGGATTCAGGAATGGTGTAGGCGACAACGCTGTCATCAACCATGCCGGAAGTAACGAGGGCTCATGTAAATTGTTTGCGTTTGCCATGCTCCACAAGCTCGATGAGCAACAGACCCTAAGTTGCTTTGGCGATTACTACCGTAATGACGTTTTGAAACATCCTGATAGTGATAACCATGCAAATATCCGGGCCTTTATGCGTCATGGCTGGTCTGGAATTGAGTTTTCAGATCAAGCACTTACAGCGAAGTCGTAGCTATAAAACACAAACAAATTCAATTAATTATAGACTTTTGCAATAAACACCTGCTTTTTCTACATATTTTCTCTAATTGTCCGATATATATTCTATATATGGACGATATACGCCCACTTTTTACATCGGGCAACGCGTTCGAGTGATAAACATACCGAGGCTGGTCCGAAGTCACACGATGCAAATGGGATTATCAAAACTTATTGGGCTTCCAGCTCATGACGTACTATTACTCATCCTGGTAATAGCCTTTCCGCTCGGCTTTTATACCACCAG
>Ga0316207_10002799_pt1 | contig 17249 bp, 20 predicted proteins | sample 6weekpyrite_MG_FD_204943 | JGI IMG/M metagenome (GOLD analysis project Ga0316207, IMG submission 204943) | Microbial mat bacterial communities from mineral coupon in-situ incubated in ocean water Damariscotta River, Maine, United States -... | ecosystem: Environmental > Aquatic > Marine >...
TTAAAGTTTGGTAATGATGCTGTTTGGACTTTTAAAGAGAAAACTTGGTTTAATGCTAACAACTATCCTGATTATGAAGTTAGTAGGTATAGTGGGTTTTGGACTCAGGGGGCTACTAGTGTGGCTAATACTAATGCTACAGTCTATAATGGAATTAATAACCTTAGTACAACAAGTGCAATTGCTGTGCATACAGACTTTAACAGTTCAACAGGTATAGTATCTGCTTCGCATACCTCGGCACCAGTTAATTCTACTTTGTATGAGCCATGGATTGCATTGAATGGTGATTTAACTGCAACTCAATGGGCTAGTGGCGCTCTTTCTGCAACATGGACATATACATTTCATGCGCCAAAAATAATAAATAAAATTGGTATTATGGGTGCTTGGAGTGGTAATAGTATGCTTCCTAAGGATTTTTCTATAAAAGTAAATGGTGGGACAATAATACTAGCAACATTTACTAATACTATATATTCAAATGTAGGTGACTGGAACTATATAACATTTACAAATGATACTGCATATACTGACTATACTATAGACATTACTAATACCGTTGGAGGAGGTAATGTAGAAATTTATGAAATTAAAATGATAGAGCCTACATTATAGTTGTCGTACAACCTCCACTTATTAGTTTATAATAAGTGGAGTTGATTATTAAAACACAACTACAAAAAAGTGATGAAACAACATTTTGTTGTTTCATTTACCAACAACTTTAATATATATAGAACTAATTTAAGTCCTATTAGACTAAAATTGCACATCAATTTCAAAGGAGCTATTTATTATGGCACTTAAATTAATATTAACACTTGTTGGACTTTTTATAATTGGGTATTTTATAAATATTGCAATTACTCTACCACCTAAAGAATCTGCTGCATATCTTTTTTATGGAATGCCTGGATTAGTAATCATTATTTTTGCATGGTTTCCATGGACATCAAATAGAGAAAATCCTAATCAAGAAGAGACTAAATAAACTGCAGGGCTTTTTGGGCGATTTGATCCAGTGGTAACACAGCGTCAACTCCGCCCAGTTCAATAGCGACTTTAGGCATCCCAAAAACAACGCACGTCTTCTCATCTTGAGCTATATTTTTTGCACCCATCTTTTTCATATTAGCCATACCCTTTGCCCCATCTGCACCCATACCTGTTAAAATTACACCAACAGCATTAGAACCAGCACTCTTAGCAACAGAGTTAAAAAGTACATCTACACTTGGTTTATGTCCTGAGACTTTTTTACCATCTCCAACTTCAACATAATATGTCCCACCACTTCTTCTTACAACCATATGATAATCACCAGGTGCTAAGAGTGCTTGTCCTACTTTAATTCTATCGCCACTTTTAGCCTCCTTTACCTCAATGTCACATATCTCATTTAATCTCTGGGCAAATGAGTCAGTAAAACTTCCTGGCATATGTTGAGCCATGACAATACCAGGAGCGTTACGTGGCATCTGCAATAATAATTCACGAAGAGCCTCAGTTCCTCCAGTTGAAGAGCCAATAGCAATAACTTTGTGTGTAGTCTCGGCTAATGCAACGATATGAGCCTTTTTAGCAATAGGACGATTAATATGTTTAACTACTTTAGCACGAGAAGCTATACGGACTTTTTCAACTAACTCTTGCTCAATTTCAGAACGACCACCATGAATGTAGGAATGTGGTTTAGCAACATAATCAACAGCACCTGCTTCAAGAGCATCTAATGTTACCTTAGCACCCTTTTTTGTTAATGATGAGACCATAACAGTTGGTACTGGCATATGTTTCATCATTTTTCTCAAAAATGTAACACCATCCATTCTTGGCATTTCAACATCAAGAGTCACAACATCTGGACGAAGTTGAACCATCTTATCTCTTGCGACATATGCATCTGTTGCTGTTCCAACAACTTCAATATCTCTAGCATCAGATAAGATTTCACTAATTACAGCTCTAGCAGTTGCACTATCATCTACTACTAATACCCTAATCATAGCTACTCCTCACTAACATAACGCATCATAACTTTACCAACGTCACTTCTCATCATAATTTTTCGACCTCTTGTACCACCTACATCTTCACCCTTAACTGGGATATTATATTTTCGTAAAATATCTTTTGCAATCATAATATTACGTTTACCTATCATCATATTTTCACTACTCATATTATGCATACTAGCACCACCAAAAATTTTTGCTTCTAAGCTATTAAGATCTGAGCCTGTATTTACTAATGTTTCAATTGTTCTAGGAATCGCTATCTCACCATATTTTGGATTTTGGATATCTGAACCATTCCATACAGGCAGTAGATAGTGGTTCATAGCACTTACTTGCCTTATTGAATCATATAGACATACAGATACACATGAACCAAGTACAGTAACAATCTCTGTTGGTTCTATCCCAACATATAATTCACCTGCGTGAATAAATTTGCGTGTGTACATTTTTTAGAACTCTTCCATCTCATCATCAAAGTCATCAAACATAAATTCATTTGAACCAATACTAGAGTCCATAGCCTCAGAAGAGACTTTAGGAAGTATTATTTTAAAGATAGTATGACCCTCTTTACTTTCAAACTCTATTAATCCATCAAGAGTAGTTGCAATACTCCTAGCAACAGCAAGACCGATTCCAAGACCTGTAATGTTTCTAAATTTTCCACTATTATATGTAGCAAAACTATCAAAGATAGAGTGATCAGTACTACCAACTCCCTCTCCAAAATCTTCAACACTAATAATAATTTTTGAATTTTCTTCATAGAGTTTGATATTTACATCAGAGTTCTCAGGCGCAAACTCTATAGCATTAGATATTAAATTAACTAACATTAAAAAGATTTTTTGAACATCACTAACTAACTCAATACCTAAAACATCAAGATTTATTACAGATTTCTTATCATCAATGACATAATCTAATGCCTCTTTAATATCTTCAAGAAGTTCACCCATCTCAATTTTAGAGTATGATGTTTGCATTTGACCAGCTTCAAGTTCAGTCATTGCAAAAATATTTTTTAGTTGAAAATTCATTCGTAAGAGTTCTAAACGCATCATCTTTCCAATTTGAGGAAGACGCTCTGGTTTAGTAGTTGATGTAACACGAGTACTTAGGTTAAGCAGTGTCATCATAGGATTATTAAACTCATTTTTAATCAAAGAGATAAACTTCTCTTTCATAGATTCTGCATTACGTAGTCTCTTGTTTAACTTTAACTGTCTTTCTGTCATCTCTTGCATCTCTATGAGAGTTGACTCTTTTTGCATAAAACGATTACTAATTTCATTAAGTAAATCGCTATCTGATGCTTTGTCTAAATTTTCCATTATATTCCCCCTAAGAATATTAAATTTTCATATATATTGAAGGTTGCACAGCCTTAAACTTTGTATATAGTGCACGTGGTATTGATTCTGAATGACCTAAAAATAGTAATCCCCTAGGTGCCAATACCTTATAATACTCCTCCATTAACCTCTGCTTAGTTGGGGCATCAAAATATATCATCACATTACGGCAAAAAATAATATCAAATGTAGTATTTGAAAAGATAGAAAAATCTCCACGTGTCAAATTAAATTGACGAAACGTAACCATTTTTTTAATTTTTTGATTAACTGCAAAATACTTTTTTTCACCTTTAGGTTTTGGTGAAAAGTAAATATCTAATTGCCTTTTACTGAGTCCAGTCATATCTTTTTCTAAGTACTCACCACGCATAGCTTCTTTAAGAATTTGATTAGAAATATCTGTAGCCAAAATTTTAACATCACCATCACGCTGACCATGTTTGAACTCATCTTTTAAAAACATTGAAATTGTATAAGGTTCTTGCCCACTAGAACATGCAGCAGACCAAATTCTAACTCTTCCTCTTTCTTCTAAGACGTGGTTTAAATAATCTATATTTGTTCGTAAGTATTCCCAATGAGCAGCTTCTCTAAAAAATGATGTAACATTAGTAGATATAAAATCCATCATAATATGAATCTCTTCATGATTAGCACTATCTGTTACATATTTATAATATTCGCTAAAACCTTTAATCTTAAGTTGATTTATACGTTTACTCAATCTACTTTGAACTAATGCTTTTTTCTTATCAGAAAGAGATATAGCACTAGTTTTATAAATAAACTCTCTCAATTTATTAAAAACATGTTGACTCAATTCCACTATATTTACACCATATCTGTGTGAAGCTCATCTACATTTAGAATAAGTGCTATATCACCATTACCAAGAACTGCTCCACCTGTCACCTCTTTAATACCAGCTAATGCTTTACCTAATGATTTTACAACTACCTGTTGACGACCAATAAGCTCATCAACTAAAATTGCAAACTTTCCATTTTTATTCTCAACAGAGACTAAAGTAGATTCACTAATTTCTACACGATCTTCACTTATATTTAATATGTGATTTAAACGTACAATTGGTAAAAGTTCATCTCTTAACTTGACATATTCACCCTTACCTTTAGCAGTATGTATACTCTCTTTTAGAGGTCTAAATGATTCAACTATACTAAGAGTTGGAATTATCATAATTTCACCAGAACTTTTTACTAGCATTCCATCAATAATCGCTAAAGTAAGTGGAAGCATTATCTTAAAACTACTACCTTTGCCCAAGCTTGAATTAATCTCTACTTTTCCTCGCATTGTTTCTATAAATGATGTTACAACATCAAGACCAACACCACGACCTGAAAGGTCAGTTACCTTCTCAGCAGTAGAAAATCCAGCATTCATAATGAATTGATAAATCTGCTTGTCAGTTAAATTAGCACCCTCTACCTCAGTTACAAGTTCACGTTCTATTGCTTTAGTTAAAATCTTTTTAGGATCGATACCGCGTCCATCATCTTTAACCTCAATTACTATATTTCCACCTTGATGGTACGATTTCAAATGAACTTTTCCTGTAGTAGGTTTTCCAGCTTTAAGTCGCTCCTCTTTATCTGATTCAAGACCATGATCTAGTGCATTACGAATTACATGGATAAGTGGATCTGCTAATTTGTCAATCATAGTTTTATCTATCTCTGTATCTTCACCACTTAAGATTAAATCTGCATCTTTACCTGTTTTTTTATTGACATCACGAACAACACGTTTCATTTTTTCAAATGTATCACGAATTGGAACCATTCTAAGGCCCATAACTCTTGTCTGTATGAGACGAGTTATTTTGTATAGAGTCTCTAGGTTCTTTTTTAAATTTACATCCTCTAATTGTCTAACTGCTTCATTTTCCATTAAAAAATTTTGAGCGATTACAAGTTCACCAACAGAATCAAAAAGGTCATCAAGCTTTTCTGTATCAATCTTTACAAAAGATCGCTTAGCTGGCTGTACTTTTTTAACCTCATTATTTTTTTGTTTTACAACTTCTTGAGCCTCTTTCTCTTTATCCTCTTTTACTACTTGTTTTTCTACTACCTCTTCTTTTAACTCTTGATTACTCTCAACTTGAACTGTCTCCTCTTTTTTTAAAACTTGCTCAATCTCTTCTAATTTCCACTCTTGCTCTTCTGTAAACTCAAAAATATCACGTAACTCTTCTACAGTCTCACTAGAAGCAAGATATATTAAAACGCTCTTTATATAGTTTTTTCTAAATTCAAATGAGTCTAATGTCACTACATTAGAAAAATCCCAATTTATACCTAGAACTCTTCCATTTTGTCCAAGAATATTTAAAAAATTAGCGTGATCTAACCCTCTAGTAAAAGAGTCTTCTTCAAAAAGTAATTCAACTTTATAAAGTTTTTCACCATTTTGACATTGTGCTAACATATAAGGTTCATCTGAATCTACATTTACAACTGAACTAGCATCACTATTTTCAAAACTTTCATTTGAAAATTCATCACTTAAGTCGGTAGTACTCTCTACTTTTGGAGTACTTGAATCTTTATTATTAATAATATCTTGAATTAAAGAGAGTGTTTCATCATACTTCTCAGGAAAACCATCACTCTCATCAATTTCTAGTTGAAGCATCTCTTTTACTACATCTACAGAATCTAAAAACAGGTCAATAACATCTTTTGAAATCTCTGTTCCATCTGTTCTATAATGGTCAAGCACATCTTCAAAATGGTGTACATACTCTCCAAGACGTGTAAAACCAAAAGAGTTAGCACTTCCCTTTAGTGTATGTATCCCTCTAAAAATATCATTTAAAATATCTTTATCATCAGGAGTCTCTTCAAAATTTATAATTTTTACATCTAAATCTTCAATAATTTCACCAGCTTCTTCGACAAATATAGCTCTTAAACGCGCTTTTTTATCACTCATAAGTGGCTCCAATGCATTGTTCCATAAAATTTACTTTCATGTACCCCACCATCTAAAAGATTAATCTGTATAGATGGTTTACTCTTTTTAATACTTACAAGAAGTTGTAGCAACAGTGAAGATGCTAATTTAACATCTGACTCCACAGTAATGCTATCAATATACTCTAATCGTGGTTTAATAAAGTCATATAGCTCTTCTATTTCATCTTGTGCTTCATCACAAGATACAATTAAATTCTCCCCATCAACTATCATCTAGAACTCTTTTAAGTCGTCTTCATCTAATGGAAATACATCCTCACTTTTACTAGTCTCTTGAGTAGGCTGTTTTTTTATAACTTTTCTACGAGTAGGAGCAATTCGAGGTGAACTAGGTTTTACAGATGTATGACTACTTACTACATTTGAGTTACTCATCATAGACCCTAAATCTACACCAACCATTGATGCAATCTCACCAACAGTATCAAGCATTGCGTTAGCTTGCGCATTAAGCTCCTCAGCAGCAGCCGCAGCCTCTTCAGAACTTGAAGCATTTTGCTGTGTTACAGAATCAACTTGACTCATTGCTGAAGCAATTTGTGTCATTCCCTCACTCTGCTCTTTAGCAGATACTGAAATCTCTCCAATTAAATCTGAAGTCTTTTTAATTCTCTCTAAAATGTCACCAAAAGCTTCATTTGTCTGAGTCGCAATATTATTTCCACTTTTAACCTGTTCTATTGATGCTTCTATTATTGTTGCTGTCTCTTTTGCGGCCATAGCACTACGACCAGCCAAGTTTTTAACCTCTTCGGCAACAACAGCAAAACCTAAACCATGCTCACCAGCGCGAGCAGCTTCAACAGCAGCATTGAGTGCAAGTAGATTTGTTTGAAATGCAATCTCATCAATTGTTTTAATAATTTTTGCAATTTTTTCTGATGATTCAGAGATATTTCCCATAGCACCCATTAAGCTCTGAACTCTTTCATTACCATCTTTTGCAGCATCATTTGCATCTTTTGCTAAAATATTAGCTTCACGTGCATTGTCTGCATTCTGATTGATAATTGCAGTTGATTCTTCAATAGTAGCACTTACCTCTTCAACACTACTTGCTTGCTCGCTGGCACCCTCAGCTAAAGCTGTTGAAGATGAAGCAATCTGATCACTTGCACCAATAACTTGTGAGTTTGCCTCAGAGATTGTATTTACTGCTGCTATTAAAGGATTAGAAACCATGCGTCCTAGTAAAAGCGCAGCACCAACAATAACAGCTAAGAAGATAAGCCCAACCATAACAGCATTATCACGTAAATCTTTAACAGGAATATCAACCTCTTCCATATCAATTTGAGCGATAATTGCCCATTTAAAATCAGAATCAGCAAAGTTTTTAGAAAAGTCATAAAAGCCATATGAGTTAATAATTTCATCATTATTAAAATCTATTCCTACTCTAACACCCTCTTGACCACTTAAAGCTAAATTAACTGCTTCAGTATTCATACTTCCAGAAAGTGGATTTGCAAAAGATGCTTTAATAGAGTGTCCAATTTTATCTTCCCAGCTATCACTACGCATAAGTTTATCAGGTCCTACAATATATGCATGTCCAGTCTCGCCCATACCTTTACGTGCATTCATTATTCCAGTAAATGCTTTATCATTTAACTGAATAACCATGATACTTATCATTTTACCATCACTCATAACAGGTGCTCCAATAAATAGCGCAGGTTCATTATTTGATGGTGCATATGGTGCCATATCGACTATAGAGGTTCGTCCAGTTCGCGTGATTTTTTTCCAAAGAGTTGCAAGTCCGCTATCTCTTAGCTGACCAGATGAAAGGTTTTCACCATAATCTGACTCTCTAGCTTCAGAGTACATAACATGTCCATGCTTAGCACAAATTATAAAAGCGTCATAATAGTTATACCCTGTAGTAAACTTATCAAAATAGTCATGATACTCAGATGTTAGTTCTTGAACCTCTGGATTATCTACTGGGTAGTTGTCTGTTGCACCTACGTTATGTTTTTTATGTAATTCAATTAACTTTTTAGTAAAATTAATTGTGTTAGGAGAGAGTGCCAACATCTCTGTATCAATTTTTCTAAAATGAAAAAGCTGTGCAATTTGATTGGTTTTAATAATCCTTGCGACATCTAATTTGTCTGATTGAACTGTCTCCAATGCAACCTCTGACTTTTTAAATGAGATTACCCCCATAATTGAAAAAGGGATAATCCCCACCAATAATAACGCTATTATCAACTGCTTTTTAATTGTCATTCGCATACTTTTACTCTCCCTTATTTTGTGTGCTCATTTTTTCCATACCCGCTAACTCTTCCATATCAAATATTTTTTCTAAATCAAGCAACATTATTACTTTCTCTTCTAATTGTGCCATTTGTGAAATAAATGAAGTATCTATACCAGATCCAAAACGCGGTGCCTCAGATAATGACTCTTCTGAAATTTGTGCTACTTCCTCTACAGTGTCAACAATAAAACCTATAGAAGTCCCCTCAATAGCTACAATAACAATTGCCGTATACATATTCTCTTCTTGTACTGGCATTTCAAATTTAGTTCGCATATCTACAACTGGAATAATATTTCCACGTAGATTCATAACACCACGAACATATTTTGGTGTTTTAGGTACTGCTGTGATTTTCATCATTGCAATAATCTCTTCAACACTCTCAATTCCTATACCATATAACTCATCTTTTAAAAAAAATGTTAGGTACCTATGCTTTGAACCTGTTTTTTTTACTTCAATTTCTTGCATTATTAAATCCCTAATACCATTTTGACTGATTTAACTAGCTTTGCATCTGAAAATGGTTTAACCATCCATCCAGTTACACCAATCTCTTTACCCTTAACCTTCATATCACCAGAACTCTCTGTAGTTAACATCAAAACTGGTTTCATTTTAAGTGATGGATCTGTTTTTAATTCACGTGCTAAGTCAAGACCATTCATTTGTGGCATGTTAATATCTAAAATTGCTAAATCATATGAAATTTTTCCAGACTTTACATCTTCTAACATATCTACTGGATTAACGTATGTAGTTACTACTAATTCTCCTGCATCTACCATATCTTCAAAAGCCATCTCGCTACTTGCTAGAATAGTCTTTGAATCATCAACTAAAATAATATGCTTACTCATTTATTCTCCCACTAATTAATCAAAATCAATAGCTAGCATAATACAACGATAAAAATTAATTATATATTAATATTAGTTTAAATTTTGAGGTTACAAAGATTGGAATATACTTTGCTTATACTATAAAATTAATCTTATACAGGAGCAAATAATGAAGCTATCTATAAATAGAGATGCTATAGTATTTAATATCTCTCAAGAGCATATTCACTATAAAACATTAGAACACTTCATTCGTAGAAATTTTTCTACAGTATTAAGAACAAAAAACTCAATGACAGTCCTACATTCAATAAAAGAGCAGACTAAACGCAACTACATGCTTAAATGGATAAAAAATATTGTAAAAAATAGTACTACAATTCATAAACTAGAGATGTATGATAATTTTCCTATTAAAATAGAGTATAAAACAAACTATGTCCCTGTACACTATCTAAATATTACAATAAGATTATTACAAAATAGAAGACTACTATTTATATTTGAAGAGGAGAATAAAAAGATAATTAATAAATTTATTAATTTTTTCAGTGATTCTAATGCAAAAGTGATATATCAAGGCAAAGCTGTTCTCATAGAGATAAAAACACAAGCAAGTTTACATAAATTAAAGCAGATATTATCGCTAAGAACTATACAAAACAGTTCTGTTCAATTTGTATATACAAAATCGCAAATGCAGCAATTTTTAAAAAGTCTATCAGAGAAAAATGATACACAAAAAATATTGATGGAATCATATACTTTACTTGGTACAACAAAAAATAGTGATATGACCCAAATAAAGAAAAACTATAAGCAACTTCTTAAGAAATATCATCCTGATAGAGTATTTGCCAAAAGTCCAAATAGTGTTAATCTCTATACTCAAAAATTTCAACAAGTACAGAATGCTTACGATACAATACAAAAATATAGAGCGAGCTAAAACATATACTTAAACAATCTTCGTACTAGTAATATAGAATAAACTATACTTAAGTGGCCTGCACAAATATAAAAATTCAAACATATATGTCAATAGTGGTGCTGGTCACACAATTGTTCCATGGAGATTTTTAACAAAAAGCGAAATTACAAAGTTAGTTATAAATAATAGGGTCAGTAATTCCAGCTAATTTAAAACCATTCAACCTTAGCCTACAACTGTCACATATACCGCAAGCTTTATCTTCATTTTTATAACAACTCCAAGTTAACTCTAATGGAACATCTAGTTTCAATGCTTCTTTAACTATCTGCTCTTTCATTAAGTGAACTAGCGGAGTTTTAATTTCCAGATTAGTACTCTGTTTTGTACCAAAATTAATACTTTGCTGCATACTCTCAATAAAAGTTTGCGTGCAATCTGGATAACCACTACTATCTTCTTCTACTACACCAATTGAGAGAACTTCTGCTCCCTCCTTTTCAGCAATAGCAGATGCAACGCTCAAAAAAATTCCATTTCTAAATGGAACATATGTAATTGGAACACCCTCTTCTATACCATCAACAGGAACTTCTAAATTTTTATCTGTAAGTGCAGAAGCTCCTATTTGAGAAAAAAAGTCTAAATTTATCTCATATTTTGAACTAACGTTTAAAGCTTCTATAATATCTCTAAATGCACGTTTCTCTCTTAACATAGTACGTTGTCCATAATCAAAATGTAATGCAATTATTTCATAACCATCTTGTTTCATCATATATGCTGCTAGTGTACTATCCATTCCACCGCTCATTATACAAACAGCTTTTCGCATTTAATTTACCTCTTTATCTTAATGTCGATATTTTATCAACATTAAGATAAAATACTCCACCATGATAGATTTTGACAATCATACAAATTTTGAATTAAATATTGTACTTCTTGAAAATATAACTAATAAACTTGTATCTACAAAAGATGTAGAGTTAATTTTATGTGATAATTTAGAGATAAAAGAGCTAAACAAAGAGCATAGAGATATTGATGCGCCAACAGACGTGCTTAGCTTTCCACTTGAAGAGTTTCCACATGCGCCACTTGGGACTATTGTAATCTCTATAGATTACGCAAAAGAGATCTCATCAAAATTAGGTCACACTACAGAAGAAGAGGTCGCGCTTCTATTTATTCATGGTATGCTACACCTAACTGGAATGGATCATGAGATTGACGATGGAGAGATGAGAAAACTTGAAATAGATTTAATTGAATATTTTTCTCTTCCAAAGAGTTTAATAGTCCGCTCATCTGAACAAGTATCATAATGGATTTTTTAATCTTCTTCATATCAATGGTTTCTTTAATTTATGGAGCTGATTTTATTATTAATGAATCAGAACGTATAGCTACACATTTTAAAATCCCTCACTTCATAATCGGTGCAACACTTGTAGCTTTTGGTACCTCTTTACCTGAAATGGCAGCAAGTATAACAGCTAGTGCGGCAGATAAAAGCGATATGGCTGTCTCAAATGTGATTGGTAGTGTAGTTTTTAATATTACACTTGTACTTGGAGTAGTTTTCATAACCTCATCTAAAATTCGTCCAAAACGAGATTTATTTGCAAAAGATAGTGCTTGGGCACTTTTCCCTCTACTTATCTTTTTATTAATGTCATACGATAATACAATATCCAGAATTGAGGGAATTTTATTTATTACACTAATGGCTGGATATATTCTATTTTTAGTTGTTGATGCAAAAGAGCTACTTGCGATGGAGACACATGATCATGATAAAGAGCGATTTAGTTGGTCAAAATCTTTGCTACCTTTAATTATAGGTTTTGTAATGGTTGTAGTTGGTGCAACTTTCACAATTGAGAGTGGCTCATCAATAGCTAGAAGCTTCGGCATTAGCGAATGGATGATTGGACTATTTTTAATTTCTTTTGGTACCAGTCTACCTGAGCTTGTAGTAAGTTTAGCAGCAGTACGTAAAGGTAATGCTGATATGAGCATAGGAAATATTATAGGAAGTAATGTAGCAAATTTTACTATGGTATTAGGAAGTGCTGCTCTTGTAAATCCTCTATCAATTGACACAGTCGCAAATCAGTTTGATATTTTTGTCACAATTGTTGCGACTTTAATGCTTCTTTTCATTACAGCTAACAGACTTTATAATCGTTCTGCTGGAATTGCTCTTTTAATAGTCTTGTTCTTATTTGTAAATAATTCTGCTTCAGCTCTTTAATCAATATATCCTAGATCCAATAATTTATTATATATTTTTGAGACAATAAGTCCAGCAGCTTGTCCACCATGACCACCATGCTCTACTAATACAGTTACAGTGTATTGTGGGTTTTTAACTGGTCCGTAGGTTGTGAGCCAAGCATGTGAACGTTTAAAGTATGCCATTTGATGCTCTTTAAGACGTTTTTTTGTCTTTTGCGATATTCCAACAACTTGAGCAGTTCCAGTTTTTCCCGCAATTTTTACACGACTTCTTAAATATGCTGTAGCTGTTCCTCTTGGATGATTACAAACCTCTTCCATAGCTTTACGAACATATGGCATATACTCTTTCTCTTTAGCATCTAGTACATCTTTAACTTCACTATCTACCTCTTTATCTCCAATTCTTGCTACAACATGTGGTGTTGGAAGAGAGTCAGTTGCCATTAAGGCTGTAAAGCGTGCAATTTGAATAGGTGTAGTTAATAAGTTACCCTGTCCAATAGATGTATTTAAAGTCTCCCCCATATACCATGGACGATTAAACTTTTGACGTTTCCACTCACGGTTAGGAACTGTTCCTATAAACTCATTTGGAAGGTCAATCCCTGTTTTTTTCCCCAAGCCATATCTTTTAAGACCCTCTGACATAGTGGCAATTCCAACTTTCAGACTCCCTTTATAAAAATAATCATCACAACTCTCTCTAATTGCTTTATTTAGGTTTGTTGTCCCATGACCTTTATTTTTCCAACATCTAAAGTTACGTTTACCAAGTGTCATTGAACCATTACAATAGGTTTTTGTCCACTTATTTATCTGATTAGAGTTTAAATATATTGTCCCTAATCCAGTCTTTACAGTAGAGCCTGGTGGATATAGACCGTTAATATATTTATTTGTAAATGGAGCATTTACATTTTCAATTAAACTTTTCCACTCTTTAGATGATATTCCAGATACAAATGTATTTATATCATATTGAGGAAAACTACCAGCACTTAAAATTGCACCATCTGTACGCATTACTATTACAGCACCAGCCCTGTCAGTAAAAAGATTTTCAATATACTCTTGCAAACGGTAATCAAGCCAAAGTGTTAAATTATTATTCTCTAAAGGCTGTTTATATGATAGTTCCTCAATCTTTTCATTATATGCACTTACCTTTAATTTACGAGAACCAGCTTCACCTTGAAGATATTTATTATACTTTTTTTCAATTCCACTCTTACCTGTAATTCCAGTAAGTTTTGTAACACTATCTAAATCTACCTCTTTTTTATTTGCTTTAGATATATAACCAATCAGATGTGACGCTAACTCCCCATTTGGATAAAAACGTTTTTGAGCGATACTAAGTTGAAGATACTTTCTTAAATTTAAAACTGAATATACAGGCAATATTTTTTCATAACTAATAAAGTCAACAAGCTCTATTGGTTCATGATTGTAATATGAATCTTTACGTACATATAGTTTTATTAACTCCTCTTTATCTAAAAATGGAAGTCTTAAAACTAATTCATCAATCTCATTTTCTAAGATATGACGTTTTCTTTTATTACTAAGATGTGCAGATATTAAAACCTTAAAACCTAAACGATTTATCGCCAAAGGCTTGCCATTAATATCTAAAATTTCTCCTCTAATTGGAGCAATTGCTTCATTTCTAATACTATTTTTATTAGCAAGTGCTTCATAATACTCATTAGATTGAATAGATAGAAAAAATATACGCACTAGTAGTGTTAGCCATATTAAAAAGAATATAGAGAGCATAAATTTATTTCTCAAAGTAGCCACACCAACATGGATTCAATAACAATATAGTAAAGTAGGTGCCAATCAAAAGCGATAAAATCAAGCCAAAAAACTTGATGCAGTACTAAAGAAAATAGCCAAAAACCAATATATGCCAAAGCGATATATATAACTTCTAAACAGTATTCACAATGTATAAAAACACGAATACGATAAATTACAAATTTATAGATAATCAGAAAAAAAACTGTAGAACTAAAAAGAATAAATCCCTTATCTGCTTCAAACAGTAGTAAATATATAAGTAGCGGAACAAACATATCATAACGTTGATTCTGAGCTGCATAGAAAAATAGTAAAAAAGAGAGGCCAAATAGTGGTGGTACCGTGTAATTTATCGCATTTAAATTTTCAAATGCAACAAATATAATTAATAGCCAAAATTTGGCTATATTGCTTTTATAAGCGAGACTTCGTTGCATACTGGAAAGTGATGGCACTTAATACAATCTGCCCAAATTTTATGTTCAGGCAAATTTTCTTTAGGAATCTCAAAAAATCCAAGACGTTCAAAAAACTCTTTTGCATATGTCAAGGATAAAACCTCTTTTAGTCCTAGACTTTTTGCCTCTTTTAAAACAACACGAACAAGTTCTACTCCAATCGATTTTCCTCTAAATTGTGGTGAAACTACTAAAGAACGAACTTCACCAAGAGTTGGTGCATGAATATGAAGAGCAACAAAACCTACTATTTTCTCATCTGACTTTACAACTGTATATGAGCGTATATTAGTAGCCATCTCATCTTCACTTCGCTCCAATACAGTTCCAGTTTTTACTTCTGAAAAAACAATCTTTTGCATCTGATCTATATCAGATAGGAGTGCTTTTTCATAAACTATATTCATTACTTATTTCCAAATAGTTCAGCAAATATAAAATTAGTTAAAATCTCAATTCCCTTTTTTTTCGAACTTGAAACCTTTAGAGCATTTGGAAAGCGATGCTTTAAAAGTGACGTCTCTTTCTGTTTTAGCTTATCAACTTTTGTAAACACTTCAAGTACATGCTGATTTTCTGAACATATTGAACGAATATATGAGTTAACTTCTCTATCAATCTCTAAATCTGGATGCCTAGCATCTATTAAGTGAATAAATAGAGTAATAGTTTTTCGATTTTGGATATACTCATTTAAACTTTTTTGCCACTCTTTATGCAGTGATTTAGATACCTTTGCATAACCAAAACCTGGTAAATCTACAAAGTAAGCATACTTTTTATTCTCTGTTTCATCTTCATTTTTAAATGTAACAGCAAAATAGTTTATCAGCCTTGTTTTCCCAGGTGTTGAAGAACTTTTTGCCAATCCCTTGTGGTTACAAATAGCATTAAGTAGAGTACTTTTGCCCACATTAGATCGTCCTATAAATGCCACCTCTAAAAGAGTGTCATCTTGCAAATGAAGATTATTAATGTTAGAAGCAGAAGTTACAAAAGATGAATCTACAATTCTCATTTTTCTTTCTCATCTACACTAAAAGTCATAACAACAGGTTTTTTCTTTTTACCAATAACTTTTGCATGTCCACTATCTAAATTTAAAGTAACTTCATTACCCATCAATTTACGTTCTGATACAATATCTTCAACTACTACACTATCGAAAAGTTGATATGTATTACTAGATGGTCTATATATTAACTTTCCTGCCTTACCACTATAAAGACTTTTATTGTCTACACTTACTTTAAAACTAACATTACCAGTTGCTTCATAACGTAATGGATGTTTATTTTTATCAAAGTAGATTGTTACTATATCTGCCTTTAAAGAATCATCTAGTTTTTCAAGATGAACATTACCTTTAAAGATTGAAATATTTTTCTTCTCATCTGCTTCAAAACTCTCTGCTTTTACTTGTACCATATCACTTGCATAAAGTGTAGAGATTAGTAAAAGAAGAGACACTAAAATATGCATTAAATTCCTTTTGTATCAAATAGAGCGTTAATATTATTAGCCGTCATTGTACCGTTCTTTCTATCATAGACTAAGTTACTAGCTTGCGCCACATTTGTACCATTTTTCATCGTAAAGTCATTTGGTGCATAAATAAAGTCAAGATTTTTATCATAAAATAGTCTATTAGTTATAAATATATAATCATCTAATCTTTTATAGTTAACACCACCTAAAAGATGAAGTCTCTTATCTATATACGTCGCATGTTTTGCAACTAAACTCTCTTTATCTGCTCTTGTATATTCATTTAAATCTAATCTTTTAATCTCAATACGGTTATCAAAACGTTGAGCACTTTCTCCACTAAGTCTGCGCATCATAGAGTTTTCATTAAATTGTAAAAGTTCAAACTTACCAACATTAATTTGAGCAATCTCTTTGTCTGATATAGAGTCAATTTTACTTGGAGACAATGAAAAGTAGAGTCCCACCATAGTAAACGTTAAAAAGAGTATGAAGCGACTAAAATTCACTTATTATGCCAATATGAAATAAAATCATCATACCTATTTTCGTCTCTTAAAATTATCTCTATCATCTCTCTAACTGCACCAGCTCCACCATTGCTATTTAGAACAATATCACATCTTTTTTTCATCTCAGATGCAGCATCTGCTGGACAAAAACTCTTACTAGAAAACTCTAACATAGATAGGTCATTCAAATCATCGCCGATAATTGCAACATTTGATTTTTCAATATTCATATGCTTCATTATCTCTTGAAGTACTTTACCCTTTTTGCTTTGACCTTGGTGTAGATGCTGAATACTTAGCTCA
>Ga0316207_10002800_pt1 | contig 17246 bp, 24 predicted proteins | sample 6weekpyrite_MG_FD_204943 | JGI IMG/M metagenome (GOLD analysis project Ga0316207, IMG submission 204943) | Microbial mat bacterial communities from mineral coupon in-situ incubated in ocean water Damariscotta River, Maine, United States -... | ecosystem: Environmental > Aquatic > Marine >...
CTTTATACTTCGACGCAGAAATTAATGGATTCAAGCAATAACAATAAAACGGATAGTTTGATTAGTTACTTATGAGTAGTAATTCAGATTCAGATGATGTGTTGGTGCGGGTAAGAGATCTGCATTTTTCGCGTGGAAATCGTAAAATTTTTGATGGCGTGAATCTTGATATTCGTCGAGGCAAGGTCACTGCCATTATGGGCCCGAGTGGCACGGGTAAGACAACGTTGCTTAAACTTATCGGTGGGCAATTAAGACCGGATAAGGGCAGTATTCAGGTAGACGGTCTTGAAGTACCAACCTTAAAGCTTTCCAAACTTTATGAGTTACGAAAACGCATCGGCATGCTTTTCCAAAGCGGAGCATTACTCACGGATATTAACGTGTTTGATAATGTTGCATTTCCTATTCGTGAACACACCAATATGCCAAAAGCCATGGTGCGAGACATGGTGTTAATGAAGCTTGAATCTGTCGGTTTAAGAAATGCACGGGATCTCATGCCCAGTGAATTATCTGGTGGTATGGCGCGACGTGTTGCACTGGCGCGCGCGATTGCACTCGATCCAATGATGATTCTTTATGACGAACCTTTTACCGGGCAGGATCCTATTTCGATGGGTGTGCTGGTGCAGTTAATTCGTTTATTAAACGATGCATTGGGGCTAACCAGTGTTGTGGTATCACACGACGTACAGGAAACAGCTACGATTGCAGACGATATATATGTTTTATCAGAAGGTAAGGTGGTTGGGCATGGCACGCCACAACAGCTGGCGGAAACTGATTCCGACTGGGTTAAACAGTTCATGCAAGGTTTACCGGATGGTCCTGTGCCGTTTCATTATCCCGGCATGCAGTATGCGGATGACTTACTCGCCGGCAGTGATCAAAGCAGGCTAGCGTAATGATAGGGATAATAAGACAACTCGGTAGATGGGGTTTAAGTAGCTTCGAGCGTCTGGGGCGCGGGCATATTTTTCTGATTCATACCTTGATGGGCATTCCATCGGTGTTGGCGAGATTTAGTTTGCTGATACAACAAATGATGTCAGTGGGTGTGTTGTCACTGTTAATTATTATTGTGTCGGGTCTGTTTGTTGGCATGGTATTGGGGTTACAGGGTTATAACACTCTGGTTGATTTTGGTGCTGAGCAGTCACTGGGTGTGGTAGTCGCTTTATCGCTGGTGCGTGAACTGGGGCCGGTGGTTGCATCGCTTCTCTTTGCCGGACGCGCAGGTTCTGCACTAACAGCCGAAATCGGTTTAATGAAAAGCACGGAACAATTGTCAGGCATGGAAATGATGGCTGTTGATCCGATTAAACGAGTGATTGCCCCGCGTTTTCTCGCCGGCTTTATTTCACTTCCCTTGCTGGCAACTATTTTTAGTGCTGTTGGTGTTATCGGTGGCTACTTTGTCGGGGTGGGTTTGCTGGGCGTTGATGATGGCGCATTTTGGTCACAAATGCAGGCCAAGGTCGACTTTAGCGAAGACATCATGAATGGCGTAATTAAAAGTATTGTATTTGGTTTTGTCGTAACGTGGATTGCGGTCTTTGAAGGTTATGACTGTGTGCCGACATCGGAAGGCGTTAGTCGTGCCACAACCCGTACGGTTGTGCATAGCGCATTAGCCATTCTCGGGTTGGATTTTGTTTTAACAGCATTAATGTTTGGAAATATTTAGGGACGAGGTGTGTGATGCACAATTCTAAGACGGTTGAAATTATTGTTGGTTTATTTGTTGCCTTAGGCATTGCAGCGTTGTTTATGTTGGCGATGAAAGTCAGTAATTTGAGTACATTCACAGGCGAAGGTGGCTATGTTATTACCGCACGCTTTGAAAATATTGGTGGACTAAAAGTACGTTCACCCGTCACGGTGGCAGGTGTGCGCGTCGGTCGGATTTCCAATATTGGTTTTGATAATACGACCTATGAAGCGGTCGTGAGTATGAATATTTCGGGTGACTACAATACGCTTCCCACTGACACTTCTGCGAGTATTTTTACGGCAGGTTTATTGGGTGAACAATACGTGGCGTTAGAACCAGGTGGTGATGAAAAATACTTGCAACAAGGCGGCGAAGTGCGTTTAACCCAGTCTGCGATTGTGTTGGAGCAAGTTATCGGACAATTCCTTTACAGTCAGGCTGAAGGTGGAGATGCCAAGTAATGGCTACAGTTGAAGAGCGCATTGTCCTGAAACGCCGTGAAGATGGCTGTTTTATCCTGTCTGGGACCTTGAGTTTTAAAACCGTGCCCGTGATCTGGCGACAAGGTCTGGATTTGTTTAGTGAAGCACCTTCTTTATTGCTCGATCTATCGGGCATTAAGCGTAGCGATAGCGCCGGTGTGGCCCTATTAGTCGACTGGATGCGTTTTGCTCGAAGCCACAATAAACCGATTAGTTACATCAATATGCCCCAGCAAATGCTGGCGATTGTCCGTGCCAGCAGTCTGGATGCGATTTTGCCCCTGGCTCGGGGCTAAAATTCCCCTGTTTTTTAGCCTTCCCCCGTTTTTTTCTATAGAATAGTCCGCCTTTGAACGACCCAGCGGGCAGAATTGAGTATGGAACCTGAAACAATTAAAGAGTTAATCGAAGCCGGACTGGAAAATTGTCAGGCACAAGTCACCGGTGACGGCAGTCATTTTGATGCTATTGTGGTGGGCGAGATTTTTGAGGGTATGTCTTTACTCAATAAACAGCGCACCGTATACGGGACATTGGGCGATAGAATAACCTCGGGTGAGATTCATGCCCTGAGCATTAAAGCCTATACGCCGGCAGACTGGGAAAAGGCCAGTAAGCTGCAAGTTTCCTGAACACAGAGGGAAGCAGCGTTATCAGGCCACCACTTATTGGTGGCTTTGTTTTTTATCTAGTGCAGAGCAAAAGAGAAATATGGATAAATTGATGATTACAGGTGGTGGGCAACTCAGCGGCGAGATACGTATCGCCGGTGCTAAAAATGCTGCCTTGCCGATTCTTGCCGCGGCGATGTTGTCAGATGAAACTGTCACAGTGCGTAATGTTCCGCACTTGCACGATATTACGACCACTCTGGAATTGCTGGGTCACATGGGCATAGAGTTTGTGGTTGATGAAAAACTCAATATCGAAATCAATGCTTCGGTGATTAAAAATTATTATGCGCCATATGAATTGGTTAAAACCATGCGTTCATCTATTTTGGTGCTGGGACCATTGCTGGCAAAATTCGGTGAAGCAGAAGTATCCTTACCCGGTGGGTGTGCGATTGGTTCGCGACCGGTTAATTTGCACATTAAAGGCCTTGAAGCTATGGGGGCTGATATCAAAGTCGAGAATGGCTACATTAAAGCTCGTGCCGAGCGTTTAAGAGGTGCACGTTTGGTGATGGATATTGTGACCGTCACCGGCACAGAAAATTTAATGATGGCGGCAACACTGGCAGACGGCGTTACTATTATTGAAAATGCCGCGCGTGAACCGGAAGTGCTGGATTTGGCACAATGCCTGATTAGCATGGGGGCAAAAATTGAAGGAGCTGGCACGGATACCATTACCATTGAAGGTGTCGAAAAATTACATGGTACTGTTTATGACGTGTTGCCGGATCGTATTGAGACTGGTACCTATTTGGTCGCAGCGGCGATTAGTTGTGGCAAAATAAAAGTCAAAGATACACGGCCTGATATTCTCGATGCGGTGTTAGCAAAATTGCGTGAAGCAGGTGCCGACATAGAAACAGGCGAAGACTGGATTAGTCTGGATATGCATGGCAAACGTCCCAAGGCGGTCGATATTCATACTGCACCGTATCCGGCTTTTCCAACCGATATGCAAGCACAATTTACAGCCATGAATGCTGTTGCTGAAGGTAGCGGAGCAATTACTGAAACGGTTTTTGAAAATCGCTTTATGCATATTTCGGAACTGCAACGTATGGGGGCTGACATAAAGCTTGAAGGTAACACTGCAATTTGTAGCGGTATTGAAAAGTTAACCGGCGCACCGGTTATGGCAACTGATTTACGCGCCTCGGCCAGTTTGGTGCTTGCAGGTTTGGTTGCAGAAGGTGATACCGTAGTGGATCGGATTTATCACATTGACCGTGGTTACGATTGTATTGAAGAAAAGTTGGCATCATTAGGTGGCGTGATTCGACGCGTGCCCGACTAGTATTAGTTGTAGACAGGAACCGAGTATGAGTAACAACACAATAAGCATTGCCGTATCAAAAGGTCGTATATATAAGGAAGCGCTGCCGTTGCTGGCGCACGCCGGTATTACGCCGATCGATGATCCAGATAAATGTCGTAAATTGATTTTGGATACCAATGATCCCGATGTGAAACTGGTGATTATTCGTGCCACCGATGTGCCGGTGTTTGTTAACTACGGTGCGGCAGACCTAGGTATCACCGGTAAAGATACATTGATGGAATATGATGGCAGTGAACTTTATGAGCCACTGGATCTGAAAATTAGTCCTTGTAAGTTGATGGTCGCAGGGCCTAAAGAGCAGGACTTTTTGAATACTAAAGGTCGTTTGCGCGTTGCAACCAAGTACGTCAATACGGCACGCCGTTATTTTACTGAACGGGGTATTCAGGTTGAAATCATCAAGCTTTATGGTTCGATGGAATTGGCACCGATGGTTAGCTTGTCGGACTGCATCGTGGATCTGGTTGATACCGGCAATACACTTAAAGCCAATGGCCTTGAAGCGACGGATCATGTTTGTGACATCAGCTCACGATTAATTGTTAACAAAGCGTCAATGAAAATGAAACACGATCGTATTAAGCAAATCATTAAGCAAATTAGTGATGCGGTGAAGGGTTAATAAGGGCATGGATATTAAACGCCTGAATTCGACTGATGCTGACTTCCAGTCACAACTGGATGTTTTACTTGCCTGGGAATCGGTGTCAGATGATGCTGTCTTTACCACGGTTAAAGATATTCTTGCCGATGTGCGTAAAAATGGCGATGCAGCAGTACTAACATACACCAAAAAATTTGATCGTCTTGATGTTGGTTCGATGGACGATCTGATTATTAACGCTGAACGCCTAAAGCAAGCCTACGACAAAATTGAACCTAAGCAGCGAGCGGCGCTTGAAGCAGCTGCACAACGTGTACGTGAGTATCACGATAAACAAAAAATGCAATCATGGTCGTATCAGGATGAGCACGATACCTTGTTAGGCCAACAAGTGACCCCATTAGATCGCGTTGGCTTATATGTGCCTGGCGGTAAGGCTGCATATCCATCCTCTGTGTTAATGAATGCCATCCCTGCGAAGGTAGCAGGTGTTGCTGAATTAATCATGGTTGTGCCAACGCCTGATGGCGTGATTAATGAGCTGGTATTTGCAGCCGCTTACATTGCCGGCGTCGATAAAGTCTTTTCAATTGGCGGGGCGCAAGCTGTTGCTGCACTGGCTTATGGTACTGAAAGCGTACCTCAAGTCGATAAAATTGTTGGCCCTGGAAATATCTTTGTTGCGACGGCTAAGCGTATGGTCTTTGGCACAGTGGGTATTGACATGATCGCTGGTCCTTCAGAAATCCTGGTTGTTTGTGATGGTAAAACTGATCCGGACTGGATTGCGATGGATTTGTTCTCGCAAGCCGAACATGATGAAGACGCGCAATCAATTTTGCTTTGCCCGGATGCGGATTACCTTGAAAAAGTTGCGGCCAGTATGGCGAAGTTAGTTAAAGACATGCCTCGCGCGGAAATAATTAACACTTCAATGAAAGATCGTGGTGCATTGATTCAAGTTAAAGACATGGATGAAGCTGTTGATGTGGCTAATCATATTGCGCCTGAACATCTGGAATTGTCAGTTGAAGATCCGCTGACGATGGCTAGAAGAATACGTCATGCCGGTGCGATATTTATGGGGCGTTATACTGCAGAAGCGCTGGGTGATTACTGTGCCGGGCCAAATCACGTGTTACCTACCTCACGCACGGCGCGTTTTAGTTCACCTTTAGGCGTATATGATTTTCAAAAACGTTCAAGCCTGATTATGTGTTCGGCAGAAGGCGCATCGGAGTTGGGTAAAACCGCATCTATTCTCGCGCATGGCGAAGGTCTGACTGCGCACGGACGTTCAGCGGAATACCGAATCAAAGATTGATTCCGATTCAAAAACGTAGAGCTCGCAGAGGTGCGAAGTTCACAAAGAAAATACTTAATTTATTATTTTTCTAATGTGCAACCAGTTTTTATTCAAGGTTATCCTTCGCGTTCTTTGCGTTTCTGCGAGTTTTGCGTAGGTAGCGATTGATTTTACAGGAACGAATAAATAGTGGATAACCCTTACATCGAAAAGTTAGTTCGTGATGAAGTGCGTGCACTGTCAGCCTATCATGTACCGAATCCAGGTGATGCCGTCAAACTTGATGCTATGGAAAATCCCTACCAGTTTCCATCCGAGTTAGTTGAACAGTGGTTAGCAGTATTGAAAGGCGCTGATCTAAATCGCTATCCGGATCCTTCTGCACAAGCACTCAAGCAAGAAATTCGCAAGGCCATGCAAATTCCTGACAATATGGAATTACTGTTAGGCAATGGTTCAGATGAAATTATTCAAATCATCATTATGGCGCTAGCGAAATCGGGTGCGGTGGTTATGGCACCTGAACCAACTTTTGTCATGTACAAAATGATCTCAACGTTTTGCAATATTGCCTATGCGGGTGTGCCGCTCAAAGAAGATTTCAGCCTTGATATGCCAGCAATGCATACAGCGATCAAAGAAAAACAACCCGCTGTTATTTTTCTGGCATGGCCGAATAACCCAACCGGTAATTTATTTTCAGAAACGGATGTGATCGATATTATTGAACATGCACCGGGGCTGGTTGTGGTTGATGAAGCTTATACCAGCTTTGCAGAAGCAAGTTTCATGAACAAGTTAGCAGACTACGATAATCTGCTGGTGATGCGGACAGTCTCAAAATCAGGACTCGCAGGGTTACGTTTGGGGTATTTGGTGGGCTCAGCCACATGGTTAAATGAATTCGATAAAGTGCGTATGCCCTATAATATCAACGTACTCACACAATTAAGTGCTCGGTTTGCGCTGGAACATGTTGATGTGCTGAATAAACAGGCTGCACAGCTTCGTATGGCCCGGACTGATTTAATGCATTCACTGAATGCACTTCAGGGCGTACAAGCTTTTGATAGCGCCGCCAACTTTATTTTGTTTCGACTCGACAATGCCAGTGAAGTATTTGAATGCCTGAAACAACACAATATCCTCATTAAAAACCTCGCCCCTGTTGGAGGGGCGCTAGCAAATTGTTTACGCGTTACGGTTAGCACGCCCGAAGAAAATAATCTTTTTCTTCAGGGGCTGAAAGATTGTCTTAATTATTCGTAATAATATGGATCGAGCTGTTTAAGGGATTTCATTTCACGTAACTCTTCTATCCTTCTACGCGCTTTAAATCTTTTATGACGGGTTGATTCTTTGTTGGAAATCTTTTCCGCATAAAGGTCATTGTCATCCATATCTTCGTAGTCATCTAAAAACTTTTCTACATTAGCCATAATAGCGCTCCTTGTTCAGCAGTAATGACGGTTTTGTACATCGTCTGAATCGTGTTTCTTGAGGTTTTTCTCGAATGTTTCGCGTAATAGAGAAAATGTTTCCATTTGTGCACGCGAATATAGGCTTTGGGGTTGTTTGGCACGAGCAATTAGCCAATCAATTTTGCATAGTGAATAAATTAAATCACCAGATTGATCTTTGTGTATTGTTGTATTCATATTATTTAATTTCATCAATGTTAATGTGAGTTGGATTCTGGATTAATAAAATGTCAGGAATATGAATATTAGGTGTCAATTACATTACAATGGCGATAGTTGGTCGTTGCCTTGACCCCGCTAACATTGAAAGAGTAGAGTCAGCTTAATGCCTTTAGTTGCACAGCCGTAATAAATGATTTCAGGATATTAATGGGTAAAATATGAAAAAATAATTAGCTTATTAATTTTTAAAAGAAGAGGGAAAAACGATGATGACAATGGATTCATTAACAGCTTTTCTTGGATGGTGTTCTATAATCAATATTGGTGTAATGATTATTAGCACGCTTGCCGTCACAGCATTTAAACAGCCGGTAATAAGGCTGCACAGCAAAATGTTTGGTCTGAACCCGGATGAATTATCGATGGCGTATTTTAATTATCTTGGTAATTACAAAATAGCTATTTATATATTTAATTTTGTGCCGTATATCGCTTTAAAAATTATGGGTTAAAATGAAAAAAATACTCTTTGTATTGGCTGTATTGCTCATTATGAGTATGCCGGTCATGTTTACCTCAGATGCAAAACTGATTACACGTGCCTTGCATTCAACCGAGCCCTTAAGTTGGCAAACAATGATGTTGCCAGCATGGTTGGCAGATTTCAAAATAATGAAGTTGGGTATAAAAGACTGCACATTATCGTTTGCTAAGGAAAATGATACCGGGTCTGCTATTAGTTTTCTGGTTGCAGCGTATGGCAGTGAGCATGTCGATAATTCAAGAGTAGAGACATATATTACTCGTTTTATTGAACAGGGTTGTAGTGTCGATGCGCTGGATCAAGCTGGTATGACACCACTGCACTCGGCGGTATTGTTTAATCAGCCCAGGCTGGTTAAATTTTTACTCGACAATAATGCTGATATGAGAATCAAAATCAACAGACCTGGCAAGCGTGTTGATGGTATGCAGCCGCTTAAATTTGCTAAATTTCTGTTAGCAACGAACGACAAACAAGAATTAAAAGATATTATTAAAATATTTAAAAACAAGAAGTAACCACGTAATGAAACGGTGTGACTGGTCAACGGCTTCTCAATTAGAAATGGATTATCACGATAAAGAATGGGGTATACCTGTTCACGATGATCGCCTACTGTTTGAAATGCTGATTTTAGAAGGTGCGCAAGCGGGACTGAGCTGGTCAACGATCTTAAAAAAACGTCCGGGTTATATAAAAGCATTCGATAATTTTGATGTTAAAAAAATATCAAAATACACACAGAAAAAAATTGATAAATTATTAACCAACCCGGAAATTATTCGTAATAAACTAAAGATTCATGCAACGATTGAAAATGCGAAAAGATTTATAGCGGTACAAAAAGAATTTAAAAGTTTTGATGCATATATCTGGTCATTTGTTAACGCTAAGCCCATTATTAATCATTGGGAAAACATGGCAGACGTTCCAGCTACGAGCCCTGAATCAGAAGCAATGAGTAAAGATCTTAAAAAACGTGGATTTAAATTTGTTGGTCCAACTATTTGCTATGCATATATGCAGAGTACCGGGATGGTGAATGACCATCTGGTATCGTGTTTTTGTTATGTTAAATCCCGCCAATAAGATTTTATTCGTTTGTAGTGAGTTATGATACGCTGGCCTTTGAATTGAGAATTAATCTGGCACAGGTGAGAAATGGAATACCTCGATTTACTCTTTAAGATTATACAGTATTTTTTTCTCGGACTATTTGGCTTGGTGGGTCTTGTTATTGTTTTAACGATAGCTTTCGGAGACAAGATTGAGAACCGTTGGCGCTTTAAGGCACTATTTCATGATGATGCAAACAATGAAATAGGTCGTTTTCGGGTCACATTGTTCGGCTATGTAAAGAAAGACAAACCGGATCAGTTGAAAGTAAAATTACGCTTAAAGCATCCACAGTTGACGCCGGGTGCGTTGGTTAAAGTATACATTGAAGATACGTTGTTTTATGAAAATCAGATAACGAAACAAGGTAAAGTGTCTTTTGGAAAAATAATGGATGCAAGTGACTTTAAAGGTGCTTTAAAGCAACCTGAGTTAGGACAATTGTGCAAAATAAAAAGTTCGGGCTTCGTGCTGGCAACAGCTGAACTGGGTGAATATTGATGAATAAATACTTACTAATAATGTTTTTGATTTCGACTACCTCTGCTGTTCAGGCAAAAACCATTAATCTTGAATGTGATGGGCTGGCAAATAAGATGGTCAGCAAGCTGGTTGAGGAAGGTTTATTGTTGTCTGCGGAACAACATCAAATTCGTGCTCGTAGGATCAGTGCAGAATTATGTCGTGGCGTGCAAAAATCGGCTGAAACTCAACATCAAAAAGCGCAAGCTACTGCCTTGCAAAACTGGATTTTTGAAAACAGACCGGATAAGCCCGGTAACAGGCGTTTAAAAAGATTAAAATAAAACGATTAGCGTTTAGGTCTTTCGCTGATCATGGCTTCAATTTCCAGTTTTTCACCCTGACGAATCAGTCCCAGCGTAATGGTATTGCCGGGTGTAATACCAGCAATTTGATTGAGGCTGTCTCGCGAACTGCTAACGGGTTTGAAGTCTATGGTGATGACGATGTCACCGGGCTTAATGTCAGCTTGCTCTGCCGGACCACCGCGCAACACGCCTGCCACGAGTACGCCAGCAGTACTCTCAAACCCTAATGATTCGGCCAGTTGTGGTGTTAGGTCTTGTGCTTCAATGCCTAACCAGCCTCGACGCACGCGACCATGTTCAATAATTTCCTGCATGACTTCACGTGCCAGCGATGCAGGTATGGCAAAACCAATACCTTGTGAACCACCTGAGCGTGAAAATATTGCGGTATTAATTCCGACCAATTTGCCGTTGGCATTGATTAAGGCACCGCCTGAATTGCCGGGGTTGATAGCGGCATCGGTTTGGATGAAATTTTCAAACGTATTAATGCCGAGTTGATTGCGGCCAGTGGCACTGACAATACCCATGGTGACAGTTTGTCCAACGCCGAATGGATTCCCAATCGCAAGTACAACATCACCTACACGTAGCGCATCGGAATGCCCAATCGTGATGGTGGGAAGTTTGGTGTAGTTGATTTTTAAAACGGCTAAATCAGTATCCGGATCGGTGCCAACTATTTTAGCAATAGGGGTTTCACCATTAGCGAGGATGACGCGTATCTCATCTGCACCTTGAATAACGTGATTGTTTGTCAAAATGTAGCCTTGCGAGCTGACAATGACACCGGAACCCAGGCTGGTTTCCAGACGCTTGCGCGGGGTCGCTGAATTTTCACCAAAAAATCGCTGGAAAAAGGGATCGTCCAGTAATGGATTAGGGCGCTCTGTAACAATCTTGGCGGTATAAATATTTACAACGGATGTGGATGTGCGTTCCACCGCGCTAGCATAGGAAACAGGGCCACTGCTTGGTATGCTAGGTGTATTCGTTACCGGCTTTGTTTCTTGCAGAATTTCGACGACCGTGCCGCCACGATCAATGAGCTCGGGTTTTAAAAATACCAGCACGATAAAGGCGGCCAAGCCGACGGTTAGCGCCTGAAATAAAAATTGTATCGTTTTACTAAGACTCATAATGGCCTTTACCCTAGCATTTGTTGGTGGATGCGTCACACTATAGCGACACAAAACAATAAATATTTTTAAACAGGATTCAACATGACTAGCAGACAAACCCTTTTGACCTATATTGACGATCTGCTTGATGTAGGTCGCTACCATGATTATTGCCCTAACGGCCTACAGGTAGAAGGGCGTGAACAGGTTCAACATATTGTCAGTGGTGTCACCGCAAGCCAGGCATTGATCGAGGCTGCGATAGAGCAGGGGGCTGATGCTTTGTTGGTACATCACGGTTATTTCTGGAAGGGTGAAACAGCGACCATTACAGGGATAAAACGTCAACGAATTCAACGACTGCTTGAGTCGGGAATCAATCTGCTTGCGTACCATCTGCCACTTGATGGGCATATTGAGCTGGGCAACAACGCTCAACTGGCGCGGGTGCTGGGCTTTAGCATCGAGGATGTTGCTGGTGATTCAGGGCTGTTATACGTGGGTAAACCGGAACAAAGCACGAGTGGTGAAGCACTGGCTGCACACATAGAAGCGTGCCTGGATCGAACACCGCAACATATTCCGGCCAATAAAGACATCCAGCGGATTGCCTGGTGTACTGGTGGGGCTCAATCCTATATAGAACAAGCAGCAGCGCTGGGAGTTGATGCTTTTCTTAGCGGTGAAATTTCAGAGCAGACGGTTCATATCGCCAGAGAAACGGGTATTCATTTTTTTGCTGCGGGTCATCACGCCACTGAGCGTTATGGTGTGCAGGCCCTGGGAGAGCATCTTGCCAGCCAATTTGACCTCAAACATAGCTTCATCGACATCGATAACCCCGCATAAGTGGGTGAATAGCCATTTTCAGCCAGTTTTGGATGGCTATTAAGTTCATAAAAGTCCTCATAAGCCCTTGTAATACCAGATAAAAACAATCTTTCGCTTGACCATTTACGATACATGCTGGAGAATACGGCTTCTTTTTATGCTGGAAAGCACAAATATTCTAATTTGCTGATGCACGTTAGGCTAAATTATTGGGTTTTCCGGGGTCGTGAATGCAAGGGTGACACTTTATTGCTAAGGGGCGCACCCACAGGAGACGAACATGAGTACAGATGGCGTAGATAATAGTAAACGCCGATTTCTGACGGCTGCAACTGTCGCAGTAGGTGCCGTAGGCGCTGGCTTTGTAGCAGTACCGTTTATGAAATCTTGGATGCCTAGTGCCAAAGCGCTTGCAGCGGGTGCACCGGTTGAAGTTGATATTAGTAAGTTACAACCCGGACAATTACTGCGCGTATTGTGGCAGAAAAAACCAATTTGGGTTGTTTACCGTACCAAACAGAATCTCGAGGATCTTCCTGGATTGGATGATCAGCTTGCTGATCCTAATTCAGAAATTCCACAGCAGCCTGAATATATCACGGGAACGAATCGTTCTTTGAAGAAGCAGTATTTCGTTGCTGAAGGTTTGTGTACTCATCTGGGTTGTTCTCCAACCTATCGTCCGGAAATCGGCGCAGCAGATCTTGGTGGAGCTGACTGGAAAGGTGGTTTCTACTGTCCTTGTCATGGTTCCAAGTTTGATTTGTCAGGTCGTGTATACGCTGGCGTACCGGCACCGACCAACCTGAAAATTCCAAAATATACATTCATATCTGATACACGCCTGATTATTGGTGTGGATGAAGGAGCAGCCTAATGAGTATGCTAGAAAAGACACTCGGTTGGGTCGATGACCGCTTCCCATTGACCAAGATGTGGACAGAGCACATGGCCGCATACTATGCGCCAAAGAACTTTAACTTTTGGTATTTCTTTGGCTCTTTAGCACTGTTAGTACTGGTGATGCAGATCTTCACCGGTATCTGGCTGACAATGAGTTACAAGCCTGATGCAGAATTGGCGTTTGCCTCGGTTGAATTCATCATGCGTGATGTTGAATGGGGCTGGTTGATTCGTTATCTGCATTCTACAGGTGCCTCAGCATTCTTTATTATCGTCTACCTGCATATGTTCCGCGGCCTGATGTACGGTTCGTACAAAAAGCCACGTGAATTAATCTGGTTGTTCGGTATGTTTATCTACCTTGCGTTGATGGCAGAAGCATTCATGGGCTACCTGTTACCTTGGGGACAAATGTCTTACTGGGGTGCGCAGGTGATTATTTCCCTGTTTGGTGCGGTTCCTTTTGTTGGTGAAGAACTGGCAATCTGGATTCGTGGTGACTTCGTTATCGGCGATGCCACACTGAACCGTTTCTTTGCTTTCCATGTGATTGCATTACCAATCGTTCTGCTTGGACTGGTTGTAGCGCATATTATTGCCCTGCATGAAGTAGGTTCAAACAATCCTGACGGCGTTGAAATCAAGAAAAACAAAGATGAAAATGGTATCCCTGTTGATGGTATTCCATTCCACCCTTACTACTCTGTGAAAGATATTGTCGGTGTGGTTGTGTTCTTGTTCTTCTTCAGTGCAGTTATTTTCTTTGTGCCTGAGTTAGGTGGTTGGTTCCTGGAGAAAGATAACTTCGTTCCAGCTGATCCATTGAAGACACCTGAGCATATTGTGCCACTGTGGTACTTCACTCCGTTCTACGCGATCTTACGTGCTGTTCCACCGATTGGTGTGTCTCAGTTCCCGGGTGTTGTTGCAATGGGTATGGCCATTGTCATGCTGTTCCTCTTGCCATGGCTTGACCGTAGTCCAGTGAAATCTATCCGTTACCGCGGTGTGATTTACAAGTTCTTCCTGGCTTTGTTCGTAGTTAGCTTCATCGTACTAGGTTGGTTGGGTACACAGCCAGCGGGTGGTATTTACCTGATTCTGTCGCAAATCTTCAGTATCACGTACTTCCTGTTCTTTATTTTGATGCCTTGGTACACGAAGATTGACAAGACCAAGCCTGTTCCAGAAAGGGTGACATCCAAATGAAAAAAATAATCATTGCATTGGTAATGGTGACTTTCTCTGGCCTGGTAAGTGCTGCAGGAAAAGTTCACCTTGATGAAGCAAATATTGATCTGACCGACAAGGCATCATTGCAACGCGGTGCTCAATTGTTCACCAATTACTGCTTAAACTGTCACGCTGCCAGCTTCATGCGCTACAACCGTATGGGCAAAGATCTGGGCATTTCTGACAAGCTGGTTGCCGATAATCTGATTTTCTCAGACGATAAAGTGGGCGATCAGATGAAAGTTGCGATGACAACAGAAGATGGCGCTAGCTGGTTTGGTACACCACCACCGGATCTTTCTGTGATTGCACGTGCCAAGGGTGCCGGTACGCAGGGTGCTGATTGGCTCTATACCTATTTCCGTTCATTCTATGTAGATGAAAGCCGCCCATTTGGTATGAATAACACCGTCTTTAAAGACGTTGGTATGCCACATGTCTTATGGGAACTACAAGGTATGCAGAAGTTGCTTAATGCCGATGAAGTTAAAGACGGTGCGGCACCTGAGTTTGCTTTGGTCAGTACAGGTAGTATGACTGCTGATGAATATGACACAGCTGCACGTGATCTGACTAACTTCCTCGTCTACGTTGGTGAGCCTTCACAGCTTAAACGTCTAAGTCTAGGGCCTTGGGTATTGGCCTTCCTGGCATTCTTCTTTGTTGTTGCTTACGCACTGAAGAAAGAGTACTGGAAAGACGTACATTAATTGATAAGGTGGTGGTGCAGTTTTCATTGCACCACCCTTTTTTCAAACGCATATTAAATTTAGCTTTTTAATTAAGGGACTCCATTATGGCGTCAATTGCAAACCGCCGTTCTGCTATGGCACTTTACTCAAGTGCTACATCACCATATAGCCATCGAACACGTATAGTTTTGGCAGAAAAAAATATTAATCATGAAGTACATGATGTAGGTGAGGGTGAACGTCCAGAAGATCTGATTGATTTGAACCCATACAACACGGTTCCTACACTGATTGATCGCGATCTGGTTTTGTATGATTCACGTATTATCATGGAATACCTTGATGAACGTTTCCCGCATCCACCATTGATGCCGGTTGACCCGGTTTCTCGTGCCAATTCAAAATTGTTCATGTACCGAATTGATCGTGATATGTACAGCGTACTGGATCAGCTTGAAGATGGTCCTGATAGTCGCGTTGCGACCAAGTTGCGTAAGGAATTACGTGATAGCCTGACGGTCATTGCACCTATCTTTGATCAGAAGCCATACTTTATGAGCGATGAGTTTACTCTGGTTGACTGTTACATGGCTCCGTTATTGTGGCGTTTACCAAAGTATAAGGTTGAGCTTCCTGCTCAGGCGCGTTCGGTGAATACCTATGCAGAGCGTCTTTTCTCTCGTGAATCATTTCAGAGTAGTCTGAGTGAGATCGAAAGGGATATGAATAGCTAGTCAGCACATGAACGAGGTAGTCACGATGACCTCTAGTCGTCCATACATGGTACGTGCGCTTTATGAGTGGATTATCGATAATGATATGACACCCTATCTGCTGGTTGATGCAATGATGGCAGGTGTGCAAGTTCCGCAGCAGTTTATTGAAGATGGCAAAATCGTTCTTAATATCAGTCCGTCTGCGACTGAGGATATGATTCTGGGTAATCAATTAATTGAATTCAGCGCGCGTTTCTCGGGTGCTGAGCAAATTGTGTCTGTTCCCACCGAAGCTGTTCTCGCTATCTATGCGCGTGAAAATGGGCAAGGTATGTTGTTTGCCGAGGAAAATGACCAGACTACACCGCCAGATGATGAGCCACCATCGCCGTCTAATAAGCCGCAACTGCGCGTCGTTAAATAATTCTAAAGTAAGGTTCGTTGTCCGTCGAAATTGATCTCGACAGGTGTTAGACCAAGTATCAGCACGTCACCACTGAGTCGCTGTGCTGGATTGTAGCAATACTCAAATTGAAAACAGCGTTCGAATTGTATGCGGCCATTTGCACCACGACGCAGCCTAAGTCGTTTTAGTGAAACCGTTTCATCAAGCAGCAAGGCTTGATGTTGGTTGCAAATATGTCGACATATTTCCAGTGAAAATTCATGAGCACGTCGCCCACTCAGCCAGAACCAGATCCCTGAACAGAGTAAAATTAAGTAAACAAAACCATCCATAACGGATCTATTAGAACAGGGATTAAGCAAAGATTCTATGTGATGAGAATAATCGGTGTGGAGAGGATAAAAATGACAACAAGGTGGGTTGACCACCTTGTTGTCAGTAACAACTTAAACTTCTGCGACAGTTAACCAGGAATCATGCAGATTACACACACTCACGGCGTAAATTGGGCCGCTATGAGATTTAAGTGTGAACTGTGATGTTGGTGCATCTTTCGCTGGATCGAAGACTTTTTCATCAATGAAGTTGAAGTCTTTGTCGAGCAGCATGTGCTTCACGATGTAGTGCTCATAGCCCTTCATCGGGTGGCTGGTGACGACATCAACAATAATCCCACCTTTGCTCTTGCTGGTTTGGATCACTGGAGAATGAGGACCTGCTTTTTTTGCCCAACGGCCAGGAGAATCAAGAGTGTAGTAGACACCGCCTGACATAGGGTTGCTGCTGATTTTTTTACCCATACCCGCTAAAACAATTTTAGGTGCGATGATACCGGTTGCTGAGCCCGCAACAGCGAGTCGAATGAAAGAACGTCTATCCATGTAATGCCTCCTTAAGGATTATGATATATAAAAAACCGCATGGCTTGTTTATATTGTGACTGGGTTAGATCACAGGGGACTTATTATTAAGTTGTTTATCCCTGCATAATGATACAACCCATGAATACTCGAGTTTATTCCCATTGCTTGAGAATACAAGTCGGAAAATGCTTACATTATGTAGGGGTTGTTTTATGCAGGTTCA
>Ga0316207_10002801_pt1 | contig 17234 bp, 11 predicted proteins | sample 6weekpyrite_MG_FD_204943 | JGI IMG/M metagenome (GOLD analysis project Ga0316207, IMG submission 204943) | Microbial mat bacterial communities from mineral coupon in-situ incubated in ocean water Damariscotta River, Maine, United States -... | ecosystem: Environmental > Aquatic > Marine >...
GGCTTGTTTATACGTCATTTCGCCTTTTTCTACCTGCTCTACGACAGATAATTTAAAGCCTATAGTGTAATCACGTTGACTACGTCTTTTTCGGTTAGGTGTAGGTTGATCCATAAATAAGTCCTCCGGGTGACAACTTATTTCAGGACGGGACAAATTAATAAAAAAGGCCTCATTTTATTAAGGCCTTTTTTTATTTTTACTTTTTGTTTAACAAAAACCTAATTAGCTAAGTTTTTTCTTCGTGCAACTCCTATTAAGCCAAGTAAACCTGAACCAAATAGCCATACTGCAGCAGGTACAGGAACTGCACTTAAATCTTGAATAACAGCGCCTTCTAAGTTTATCAACTCTCCGTTTGCATTAAATGCACTCCCCGGTGCACCTGCATCAGCACCAATAAAGTTTCCTTCCGCATCACAAACTGCACCAGGAATCCCACAATAATCGCTGTATAAATTCATATCCAGTGCATCTACTATACGAAGACCATCAGCGCGCAATAAGAATGGGTAACCTGCAAAACTATTTGCCCACCAAATTGTATTTGCATTACCATCATCAGCATCTAGTACTTCAATAATATCGCTATCTGTAATAAGAACTTTTGTTGGATCTACAACACTAACCCAAACACCGTCTGGCACTACACCACCACCCATAAACGAAACTTCATTATAGTAATCAATATCAGTGCCACCACCACCAACTTGCTTAAGTGGAACCAACTCAGTCCGAGGATCACCATTTGTATCTAGCGCAGGCGTACCATCCATATTAAGTACTGCTGCTTCAACCATAATAGGATTACCGCTTGCATCAGTCTGAATTGTACTATCCAAAGGATTAGTATTATTCACAACAGCGTCTGCTTGAAACAAGAAATCACCGACCCCACCTTCAGCAGTTGAAATATCAACCTCTAAACTACCATAACTACGCATTTGAAAATCTTGCACAATTTGCATTGATCCTTCACCTGGATCAAAAACACCGTTATCACCAGCATAGGTAGTAGGTAAAAACGCTTCGAACCCAAAATCAAATGTAACTTGTCCAGCCATCGCTTCAAGTGAACTTGGATTAGAAACTAAAACAGAACCACACCATCCCGTAGCATCAGAAAGCGCATACGGTTGGAAGCCAATATTTGTTGCATTAATACCTTCAGTGCCATTATTTAATAAGCCATTAATATCAGTCGTTCCCTCATACTGATAATCAAACTCACCATAATAATTAAATGCCATATCTTCACGGGCAATAAAATAATCACCATCGGCATCTATTTGCATATTACTAAAAGTGGAACCGGCGGGTGACGTATAGCCCCAGCCATAAAATTGAGTTTGTCCGTCCATATTTGCTTCACGATACAAAGGAAGTGTATCTAAATCAGTTTTGATTAAAGCTGGATCATCGGGAGTCAAACGATCAGGCGCAATAGTAACAACATGCTGTATTTGTGAGGCACCATTAAAGCCATTAATACTTTCGAAATCATTTGCTGTACGACCATTCGGCCCAGAATAACCCCAATCATAAAAACGAACTTCACCACCATTGACTTCCTGCACCCAAATAACAGGTTCAGCGACTGCGCTCGATGCACCTAATATTGCAACTATTCCTAATACGAATTTAGTTTTTTTCATTTGATTTTCTTTCATTTTATAAATCCTTCAATCTAAAAAACAACTCTATTTACCTCATTACATAATGCAAAAAAAAACAAAACATATATGTGCCATTCAACACATAAGTACAAAAAAAACAATTAATTTATACTAATTAATTTTTATTTTTTCGTGGATTAAATTCAACAATCTTTAGCTTAAAAAAATCTAAAAAAAATGGAGATCACCAAAGTGATCTCCATTTTTATACAATTTAAACACTAAAAAATAGCGTTTAAATTATGCAGCTTTACGACGACGCGCAACACCTGCTAGGCCAACTAAACCTGAACCGAACAACCATACTGCTGCTGGAACTGGAACTGCTGAAATATCACCATCAGCAATAGTACCTGTGAAGAACAAGTCATAACCTACGCCACCAAAACCAGATGGATCACCCATTGGAACTGTTGCAGTATATGATAATGTGTATGTATCGCCATTAGTACAATCAACGCCACAAGTAATGTCTGCAACGCCATCTGCATTACCACCCCATGCGCCTGAACCCATTGGGATTGAAGCAATACCATTCCAAGTTACAGTCCAACCAGACATATCGATAGTTGCAGTATTACCCGACTGAGATAAAACATTAGTAGGTGTTGATGTATATGATAAACCAGTGTTTCCAAAGAAACCCCAAGCAGCATCAATACCAGCAGATTCAGAACCATCTGGAGCACCAGAATGCGAACCAGAAGCAGCTTGTGCAGTACCTAAAATAATACCATCATTTTGAGCAAGAGCAGTTCTTTCGTTAGGAGTAACAGAACCAGAACCGTTAGTATCCATACCGAAGTAAGAACCTGATTTTACGAAACATGTACCGTGGTAAGTACAAGTAGTAACACCAGCATCAAAGTTAAGAGTTACTGCAGTTACAGCTGAAGATGCGCCCATAGCAGCGAAAGCCAAACCCATTGTAGAAGCTAATACTTTTTTATTCATCATTTTGTAAATCTCCAAATATTTCATTTTATTGTTTACGTAACATCAAACAATTGTTCAGTTACTGCCCATGAACTAATGCACTCACCATGCCATAAAAAAATTAAGCATATTTATCAATGAGTTAGTAAAGATGCCTAAAAAAAACACCTTTCAAATCCTAAGAACTGAAAAGAAAACCGACATAACTTTACAAACTGTTTCTATATTCCGCACTTAATATCACATGAATCAAGTAAAAACCTGGCTATTATCACTTTATCTTACTAATTCACTCAAAGAAAACAATATAACTATATGTATTCATATGTATATTTATTTCACAACAAATGTTTAAAGTTTTTTTCGAGAGTGATAAAAATATCGACAAACTCAACACTAGCCTCGCCTAAGAACTTGATATATGCACAGCCCCCCCCGATTTAAAGGTTATATTTTCTACCAACAACATAAGCCATTTATTATATTTCTATTTAAATTCCAGCTTTTGTTATAAATAAGAAATATTTTTTATACTATTTATTTTAAATTAAATATCGAACAGCATTATGCTTACTAATAATAGATAAAACCTAAAGCCCAACTCAAGCACATAGGTTAAACAGGGGTAGACCGCTTATTGACTGCACCCAAGCTATTTAGCACTATGCATCACTCATTGATTCATCATTTGGAAAAACATGACTAGTAACGCCGCAAAACCAGACTTTCTTATTATTGGTGCAGCTAAAGCTGCCACAACCACACTTAGCAACATGCTTGCATTACACCCACAAGCAGGCATAGTCGAGGGTAAAGAGCCTCATTTCTTTTCCACTGAACGGTATTTCAAACTAGGCTGGGAAAGGTACCAACAACTATATAGTCATTGCACTGACAAACTTATGGTGGGTGATGCATCAACATCCTACTCAAGACTTCGTTATAACCCAGAGACAATACAACGCATAAAAAAACATGTACCAAATGTAAAAATTATATATATGGTGCGCCATCCATTAGAGCGCATGGTATCGGCTTATGTTGAGCGTTTAGCCTCACCCACTTTAAATGAAAAACATGGTTCTATTAATCAAGCAGTAAAACAACAGCCCATGATTATAGATTCAAGCCGTTACTGGGAAGTTTTCAATGCCTATCGCCAGGCGCTTGGTGAAGACAATATTAAAATAATATGGTTTGAAGAACTCATTAAACAACCCGATGAAGTCTTTTCTGATATCTGTCGTTTTTTAGACATTGATGATCAAATAAAAATTGATCTGAAAGCCATAAAACAAAACACACGTAATGACGCATTAAATAGAGTAGACAACCTGGGACGTGGCGATGTGAAAATACAGACTGAGTGGAGTAAAAAAACCAAAAAATGGGTTATAGAACAAATTCGTGACGACACAATTCAGTTTCTAGCTCATTTTGGCAAACCCAAAAACTATTGGGGCGATGATTTTAAAAAAAAATAGAGTCCTTTCTACTAGTGATCTATACCTTAAGACTGATATTCATAGTATTGAACGATAATGTATAAGCACCTTTAAATACTAAAATAACCTGCAAGTTAATACCCTAAGTTAGATCAGTAAGAGTTTATTTTCCCGATGCTTTAAGCATCTATAGAAAGCCTGATTGAAATCCACTTACATAAAACCTTTAACCATTCACAATACACATACGACAATTTAAGCTTTCAAATTTAGCCGTTTAATTTTTAGATGACTCCAGCCTAGTCGGCGAAACCAGAGCCTTTCAGCATAAGAAATAGATAATGTTCTTATATACGATATATCGATATGCGTTCTTGACAAGCCCCATCATGATCATCATTATTGGCAAAAATATTTATATGGTCTACGCGTTTTTATAAAAATAAGAATAAAAATAAATATTAACTATTTCAATACAATTTCTCATGGGAGAAAATCAAAGATGATAAACAAAAAGTTAAAGCTGGTAACAGCTTTGGGCTGTGCCATGGGAATAGCGGCACCTGCATCAGTATTTGCAACCAATGGTATGTTTTTAATAGGCCAAGGCACTAAATCAAGAGCGATGGGAGGCGTAGGCATAACACAATCACATGACATTATGACCAGTGCTGCAAACCCTGCAACAATGACACAATTAAAAACGAATCGCTTTGATATGGGCGGTGATATTTTCATTGTTAGCTCTGATGCCTACATGGGTGAATCACCTGACAATTTACGCGAAGAAAGCAAGCCAGATCATCTAACTATTTCTGATGGTGTCTACTTGTTCCCTGGTCTGGGCGCTAGCTTTAAAGATGGCGATATCACCTATGGTTTTACCATGGTACCTGTAGGCGGTGGCGGAAGTCGCTATAACACAAACCTGTTTAACTGCGCCAATGCCACACCTACTGACTGTAAGGATAAATTAGGTGTAAGTTTAGCGGTAATGAATATAAACCCTAGCATTGCCTATAAAATAGACGAGAAAAACAGTGTAGGTGCAACACTGGTAATAGGGTTACAGGTTTTCAAAGCTTATGGCCTCGATAAATTCACTACCTTTACACAAACGCAAGATGATACCGCAAAATTAACTAATCAAGGTACAAACATTTCATACGGTGCCGGTATACGCCTAGGTTGGTTAGGTAACTTTATGGAAGACAAACTAACCCTCGGTGCCGCCTATACCAGTAAAACCTACATGAGTGAATTTGACGATTACTCCGACCTATTTGCAGAGCAGGGTGATTTAGATACACCAGGCAATATTGGCCTGGGTATTTCCTATGCCATTTCCAATGATTTGCTAGTCGCATTAGATATCAACTATGTAATGTATGAAGATGTAGCCTCTATTTCTAACCCAGGCCCAGACCCGCGCAGCACGACTGGCCCCTTCCCTGTAGATAGAGCTACCAATGCATTAGGTGCAGACGAAGGTTTGGGTTTTGGCTGGGATAACCAAACTGTATTTAAGTTAGGCGTAGTATACCAGTACAACCCTAAATGGACATTACGCGGCGGCTGGAACTATGGCAAAAGCCCACTAAATGAAGAAACAGATATTTTGTTTAGTACTGTAGCACCGGCCATTACACAGCATCACCTAACGATGGGAACTACTTACCAATGGGATACCGATATAGAGCTTAGCTTTTCCTACATTCATGCATTTGAGTTTGAGCAGAACGGCCCAACTTATATAAATGACACCGGTGGGTTTACGATGGCACAGGATATAATTGGCGCAAGCTTCGGTATGAATTTTTAATTGAGCACATATAAAACTCGCTCTTAAAAAATCGATAGAATTTAAGGTATAAAATCATGCAAAATAAACATAAATTACTTGGTGCTGTAGTCTTAATGGCCAGCAGCACTACACAAAGCTACGCAGAATTAGCTAATGGCTCAATTCTTAACTTTGAACCGGGTGTTGTTACCTCCAGCCCTTATGGTTCAACATTTGTGAAATCGGGGTCTTACTTTGGTATGGATACAAATGGCAACAATGCTGTAACTGCTAATGAAAGAACAGCCTTAACACAAAATGATGGAATCATCTTAGGCACAGCCCAAAGTGCAAGCGGCTCACATAGTGGCGCGCCAAATGGTTCAGAAATAGAGGGTATCGGAAAAGCCTGGGGTTTTTTTGGCAACACTGGCCTACACTACACTTCAACTGCAGCAAATGTATTAACGGCAACGGGTAATACCGCCACAGTGGATTTATCTGGCTGGGTTGTTACGTGGAACTTTATAGATCCTATCCCAATGAGCAGCCGAGCATGGGAAGCGGGCTTTACTGATGGTGTTGCTCAAATAACCTGTGGCTTCGACTGCGCCGATGGCGACACATACACTTTAAACTATTCCGCAACCGTTCCTGATGGTGACCCTTCCGGTTTTGGCAATGTGAAATATACTTTACGTTATGTAGGCACTATAACCGTACCTAACACTCCACCTACAGTAAGCAATTCAATTATTACAGTAAATGCAGGTGGTACTGGCACAGTTGATGTAACCAGTACAGGCGATGACCCAGATGGTGACAATGCAAACCTAGTCGCTGTAAGCCTTGTGCCTGGCCTTAATGGTGCATTGAGTGGTGAAAACACGGGCACAATCACCTACACAAACACAAACACAAGTGCAACGTCAGATACATTTACTTACAAAGTAAATGATGGAACAGATGATTCGCTAGCTTCTGCGACTGTAAGCGTCACCATTAATGCGATACCTGTAGCCAATGCTGATAGCGCATCCACCACACCTGGTAGCACCATTACTATAAACCTGCTAAGTAATGATACCGATGAAGATGGTAACGGTACTATTGATGCCACATCAGTAATAGAAGATGGCAGCATAAGCAATGGCACCATTAGCATTAATACCAGCACCGGTGTTGCTACTTATATAAACGACGGTACCACTGGAACTGATACCTTTAGCTACACAGTAGACGATGATAACGGTGCCACTTCAAACTCTGCACTTGTCTCTATCGATGTACAAGCCGATCCTGCTCCTACCTGTAATGGTACAACGCTAACACTAAATCAAGATACTAGCAGCGTCTTAACAGTGAGTAATTTTGCGACTGCAGGTGATGTATCTAAAACACTAGATTACTCAACTATTGCTACTAGCACTCCTAGTAATGGTGGCATAAGCATCAATACCACAACAGGTGTTATTACATATACACCGACTGCTGGTTACTTTGGCTCAGATTTATTTACTTATACCATTAATGACAATACGAAAACATGCGTTGCTGCAACAATAAATGTTAATGTTAATAGCACTAATACAACACCTGTGACTAATGCAGATTCAATATCAACTAATACCGGCACTGCCGTAAATATTGATGTGACTAGCAACGATACAGATGATGATGCAATTACAAACAGCACGATTACTATTACTAATGCACCGAGCAATGGTACAGCAGTAGTTAGCTCTGGAATGATAACCTACACTCCATCAACTGGTTTTTCTGGCAGTGATAATTTCACATACACATTAACGGATGTAGAATCTGCTCAATCACTAAATGCAACAGTTACTATTACCGTTGTAGCAACCGTTCCTTCAGCAACAGCCGGTAGCGTAACGCCAGGTAATACTGCAAGTGGTGCGGGTTCAACCACAGGCCGCATAGCATCAACTGATTTAACAGTCATTGATGAAGGCGACACTGCCAAACAAGGTATTGAATCTTCATGTATTGGCGGCTGTTTTGACTTCATAGTAAGCGGCTTATCAAACGGTGGGACTACACAGGTAGTATTACCACTGACTGCAACTATCCCTACTCCAGCAGAAGGTCACTCTTATACATACCGTAAGCTTAATATTGCAACATCTACTTGGTCGACGTTTGATACTTCTGGTGATAACGCAATTCATTCTGCTGACGGTACAATAAGCGGCTCAACTACATCATGCCCTGCAGCGGATGATACCGTATATGATTCCAGCCCTAATATTACAATAGGCCATGAATGCATACGCTTAACCATCGTTGATGGTGGCCCCAATGATGACGATGGTTTAGCCAATGGTACCGTAGTTGACCCAGGTGGAGTTGCGGAAAGCTTTTTCATCGATACTAGAACATCTGGTACAGATGGCTGCAGCATGACGGGCACTACCCGCAATGCAAATAACCATGCTGATTGGTGGTTAGTAAGTGCATTTATCGGTTTATTAGGCTGGTTTAGCTTGAAACGCAAACAGGCTTAAATAATGCAGAGCAGGTTTTCTCTGCTCTTACTTAACGGCACAATCCTCACGGTTTGTGCCGTTTTTATTGGTGCCGAACAAAAGCTACTGTTAACCAGTTTAATGCTGTTTTTACCTTTGATAGACAAGCATAATCGCCAGCTAGAGCCTATTTTTTACAAGCGACAATTCACTGCCTGGTTGATCCTTATTTGCTTAATCTGGATTCTTCTTTTATTGTCTCCCTCTCAACAACAATATTTTCTTTCTATTGTGCTATTAACGGCCTTGCCTGAGGAATGGTTTTTTAGACGGTACCTGCAAAATACACTAAAACTATATTTTGATACAAAAGTTGTATTCAGAAACATATCTGCATCCAGTCTCGCCATTATATGCAGTTCCTTAGTATTTGCCCTGTTGCACCTTCCCCTTCAGGGTTATATAGGATTAGCTACATTTATACCCTCTTTAATCCTCGGCTATTCTTATCAGATGAAACAAGACTTAATATTTGTTATATTACTGCATTCATTATTTAACCTGTTTTTTATAATTTACTTACAGAATTTCATACAACATTATTAAAATTAAAGATATTAGCTAAAGCCAGATGAAACCTAAAAAAAACCTGCAATACGCATTAAACAAAGCCGTTCAATACTTACAATCAGGTAATCGTGAATTAGCTTTTAAACACCTTACAAAATTCTGCAAAAATGCGCCGAATAATGCCGCTATACGCCGCGACATCGGTATATTTTTTCAACAAAATAATATGCCAATAAAAGCTGAAATGTTTTACCGTGATTCATTAAGTATAGATAATGACCAGACCTCAGTGTATTTTAATTTAGGCGTTATTTATCAAAGCATAAGTAAAACAGAACAAGCCATAGAGGCCTATACAACAGCAACTGAGCTTTCTAATGACTATGCTAAGGCCTTTGCCAACCTTGGTTATTTATACAACGAAATAGGCGATAAGGACAAATGCAAAGAAGCCTGCTTATCAGCCAGACGATTACAGCCTGAAAATCCACAAATTAAACATATGATTGCAGCCTTAGGTATAGAAAAACCACCTGAGATTGCCGATCAACAATATATTAAAAATCTATATGATGACTATGCAAAAACATATGACTCACACTTATCTGTCACACTCAAATCCAGAGTTCCACAGCTGATTCATGAAGCCACAATGCAGTTTACTGATATTAGCCATCACGATAAAAGCATGCTTGATTTAGGTTGTGGGACGGGTATCTGCGGTGAGTTATTTTCGGCAGGTGCCAACATTCTTGATGGTGTTGACCTATCAGATAAAATGATTGAAGCTGCTGAAAAGAAGGATATTTATACTAACTTATACACCGCAGACATTAGTGAATTTCTAGTCAACAAACGGAACACATACAATATTATATTTTCTTCTGATGTTTTAATTTATATTGGCAACCTTAAGGAATTGTTTAAACATGTAAAAAATGCCCTGAAAAAAGATGGTGTTTTTACATTTTCAACAGAATCTACAACAGGTCAAGATAATGACTTTATACTAGACTCAACGGGGCGATACAAACATAATCACAATTATATAACTCGTATCGCAGAAGAAAGCCAATTTAAAATACTATCCTCAAATGAAACACCACTAAGACAACAAAAAAACGAAGATGTAATAGGAAGAATTTACGTTATCACAACATCATAAATATTTAAGCTTTAAAATTTTATTATATATTACCTGAGATAGCAGCATGGCAAAAAGCAATATACTGATTCGTTCTAAACTAAAAAAAGCACAAACTTTTGTCGAGCAAGGCAAGCTAAATGAAGCAAAAACGGCGTACACACAACTTTACAAATCCAATAAAAACAATCCTGTTATTGGATTAGAACTCGCTGTTACTCACCGTAAACTGGGTGAGTTTTCCGACACCAAAACAATCAGTAAAAGCATTATAGATAAAGACCCAAAAAATGCTGATGCCCATCACATTTATGGCTCTGCATTACAGTGCTTAGGTGATGTAGACAATGCAATAACTGAATACAAGATCGCAATTCAGCTTAATCCTAAACATACACAAGCACATTATTTTTTAGGCAACCTATATCAGGAAACAGGCGTATTTGATCTTGCTGCAGAAAGCTTTAATAAAGCAATTGAGCTTGCTCCCAACTTTTTTGAAGCCTTGAATAATTTAGGCGCAACATTAGTTGAGCTACATCGCCCAATTGAAGCTAAAGCAGTATTAGATAGAGCAATAAAAATAAACGCTAATTCTTTACAATTACAATGCAATATTGCAGGATTTTACTTATTAGAGTCCAATATTGAAAAAGCATTATCTTATACAAATACAGCTTTGAAAAATGACCCGAATTTTATTGACGCCCTGAAACTATCAGGAAAAATCAATTATCAATTACCCAATTACGACAAAGCATTATCTGACTATAAGAAGGCATATGAACTCAGTCATGAGCAAGAAATACTTGGCTACATTGCTCAAATACTAGAAAGACGTGGAAAATTTGATGAAGCGAATGAGCTAATAAAACCACTCATTGAAACTGGAAATAATGATTATGCCGTATTAATGACCTACTCTGCACTTGGTCGAAAGTATGGTCACCAAAGAGAAGCTATCGAGCTTATAGAACATAAAATAAAAACAACAAATTTAGATAAAGCATCATTATTAAATATACACTCTGAACTAGGTAAACAGTATGACAACCTCGGAGATTATAAAAATGCATTCCATAATTACAATTTAGCAAATCTTTTAGAACAAGAATTAAACACTCAAGTTGAATCACTCAATAGCTCCAGAGATTTAAACAATACAAACAAACATAACGTAGACACATGGTTTGATGAGTATCCTGCAGAGTTCTGGCGTAATCTACCTACTTCAGGCAATGATTCAATTAGACCTGTTTTCGTAATAGGCATGTTTCGATCAGGCACCACTTTATGTGAACAAATTCTAGCTAGCCATCCTGATATATATGGTGCTGGTGAACTACTTGATATTCACAACATATCAGTGAATTTACATAAGAACAGTGAATTTCATGATCAGGCACCATCTTCATTAGTTAACGTAACAAAAGAGCAGCTGAGTACGGCAGCCGACAACTACCTAGGAACACTAAAGAAGCACTCTAGTGATGCATTACGAGTAGTCAATAAGATGCCCGCAAACTTTTTCCATGTTGGCTTGATTTCAAAGTTATTCCCAAATGCCCAATTCATACACATGATAAGAGATCCAAGGGATGTATGCGCATCTATGTTCTTCCAGCGATTCGGCTCACAAATGAATTTTGCAACTGATCTAGAGCAATTAGCAGATTATCATTTAGCCTACCAAAGAATGATGAAATACTGGCATGAAGTATTGGATATAAAAATACTTGATATTGTTTATGAAGAACTAATTGAAGACCAGGAAACGATGACAAGGAAAATGATTGAACATTGCGGTCTAGAATGGGACGAACAATGTTTAAGCTTTCACAAAACAAAGAGAGATGTAAATACGCCAAGCTATGACCAGGTACGAAAGCCAATTTATAAAAAGTCAGTTGCCCGGTGGAAAAACTACGAAACCTATCTACAACCACTACTGAAAAAATTAAATTCCAAATAAATAAATTTATAGCTTATTAAACAGCTCTACTGCTTGTCTTCTATTATTAAATTCTTTTCTACTTTTAATTATTTGAGACAAGTAGTATTTAGCTTTTCTTGAGTCACCCAATTGACTCAGCACAACTGCAAAGTGATATTTAAAGTCAGCAACATCTGGCGACGCCTCTACAACTTCTCCTAAAACCTTAGCCGCTTTTTCTATTTCACCTAAATTAAAACTGACCCAACCATATGTATCTTTAAACCTTGGCTGCTCTATTGATTCAAATTCAGCTATAAGTGACCGAGCTCTATCTAACGCACGCTTATTTTCACTATCCTTTATTAGTAATAAAACTAGATTATTTTTGACCATCAAATTAGTTGGATTTACAACCAAAATTTCATCATACAATTTTATTGCATCTTTATAATTCTTCTTTTTCTCATATAAAGCAGCAAGTTTCATCTTAATGTTTTCGACGCTGGGAACATACCTAATCGCCTCTTGATAAACTTCTATGGCCTGATCAATCATATTATTCTTCAAAAACAAGGATGATAAATCCATATAAGGAACTATCCAACTCTTTGAGCTATTAATTGCCTGCCTATAATTAATACGTGCTTTTTCAAAATTATTAGCCTTAGCATATACACCCCCTAGTAAGTCATACGCTATAGCAGTGTTGTGTTTCTCATTTATCATAGATTTCAATCTAACAATTACTTTTTCAGATTTTTTACTCAGAATATGAGTATTTATGATTAATTCAAGAGCCCTATATTTATTTACTGCCAATTCATATGCCCTCTCAAACTCCACCAGTGCATCATTGTATTTTTTCTTTCCTAAAAATTGCTTCCCTCTTTTAATATACATATCTGAATTTACGGGATATTTTTTCTGCAGCAGATTAAGCAAATTAACGAATTCTGCTTTATCACTAAGCAAATCAGCCAATAATATACTCAATTCTATCAAATCATAATCATTAGGAAATAAGGTCAAAGCCTTATCTAAAATCACAAAGGATTCTTTGTATCTTTTATGATCAATTAAAAATTTAGCATAATTGTAGTAGGCATGAGCATTAGAAGAATTAAAGCTTATCGAGTTTTTTAATACATCCTCTGCTAGCTCAATATCAGAATTTAATATATGCGCATGAGAAAGCAACAGAGAAACGTCAACATTGGCTGGCTGATTCTTTAAAACAGCCCTTAAGCCATTTATAGCAACCAGAACATCATTGTTTTTTAATGCTATTTTGCTTTTAATTAACAATGCTTTTGAGCTATTGGGATATTCAGCCAGAACCTCAAGAACCAGTTTATCAGCATCATTGATTTTTTCTTCTTTCAACAACAGCGAAGCCAATTTCAACCTAGCCTCTACACCTTCCATTTGATATGATCTATTGGTAATTATAAAATTTAAAGATTTGATAGCTTTATCTATTCTATTTGTGTCCACATACATGTCAGACAAGGCAAATTGCAATCCATACAAATCTGGCCTCTTATTTATTGAATCGATTAATTCTAGCTCCGCATCATTAATTGATTTTTTCTCCTTCAAAAAATAAACAAGAGCATAATATCGATTCACATCGTCTTTATTATATTCAATTGCTTTTCTTAAAGTTTTCTCTGCTTTCTCCATCTGTTTATTTATTTTATAAAAATTTGATAAAGATAAATAAAATGAAAAATCATTAGGTTTAAGTTCGATAATTTTTAACAATTGAACTTCTGTTTGTTTGTAACTATTGTTATTAGAAAGTAATTTTGCATACGACATTCTTAATGAAACATCATTAGGCTGTTTTTTAATCCCATTTGAAAGCACATGCATTGCTTTTTTATTTTCACCACGAGAGGAATGCATTGCAGATAACAAACTAATAATCTCGACAGAATCATTATTTCTATTCAAAAGCGACTCAATATCACTCATTGCCTTTTCTTGCTTACCCTCCTTGTATTCTATTGTTGATAAAATTAAATTTGCGTCTATATTATCTGGATCAAAAGTTATAATTTCACCCAACATTTCTTTTGATTTTTTTATATATTCTTTTGTTCCAACAACGAGATATATTTTGGCCACCTTAATTTTAGGTTCAATATCCTTAGGTGACAATTCCATTGCGCCATTGTAATAACTAAGTGCTTTACGTAAATTCTTATTTCTCTCTTCAAGCTGCCCCATATAATAATAGGCTTTAGAAAACTTTGGATCTATTTGTAGTGCATTCTTGAATTCTATTCTTGCCTTATCTATATTATTACTATCTAAATAAACAATACCTTTTTCCAAATGCGCCACTTTACTTCTTTCTGCTTCAGCACATGAAATTAACATTATAGAAAACAACAATACAACCATTAATTTAATTTCATTCATTAACAACTTCATGCCTTAAATCTCTCAATTTAGATACAATCTAGATTACTCTACAAAAATCATTCTATCGATAAAATCAAAAATGATAATTATAAGCAAATAGATTTTTACATACGACACTATAAACACTAAAACTTCACTACCAATTCTTCATTGCAAGCACAAATTATGCACATTTTCATATATTTTATAAGATATATGAAGAAATAATTTTTATTATTTGCATTATAAAACAAACACTTGAAGCTTTAATGACGCGGCTATATTCTTGAATATGAATCAATTAACAACAGTATCATCACTAATGGCTTTACTAGTTGATGCTCTCTATTGCTAACATGCGCCACTCTTTTAATTTTCTTATTATAGACAATAAAAAATAACATTAAGACAATATGTGAATTTAATAAAATTATCAGCATTTAGACTGTATTGTGTATGAATCTACTTCGTCTGATTCATTTTATACCTACTATGTAAACCCATTAGTTACTTTATATTAATATCTAACTTCTGCATCAAATCATATAGCGTTGGGCGACTCACGCCTAGTAGTTCTGCCGCAGGAGAAACTTTACCACCAGTATGGCTTAGAACTTCGGCAATCACTCGACGCTCAGCAGTCTCTCGAACTTCTCGCAAATTAAATGAACTAATCTCATCTTCTTCTATAGATCGTTTTAATTCTAAGTCTGCAGCCGTAATTTGCTTTCCATCAGCCATTATTACAGCGCGTTTTATTCTATTTTTCAGTTCACGAACATTACCTGGCCATTCATGAGAACTGATAGCAGTAAGCGCATCTTTAGTAAAACCCTTTAATTTTTTACCCTGATCTTTATTCATTTGCTCAAAGAATGAGCGAGCTAATAACAAGGCATCACCCTCTCTATCTTTTAAAGGAGGTATAACAATAGGTATTTCGTTTATACGATAAAATAAATCTTCACGAAATTCGCGTAACTTTATTTTTTCTTCAAGGTTTTGATGTGTTGCACAAATCACACGTACATTTACAGGAATTTCTTCACGCCCACCAATACGCTCTATTACTCGTTCCTGTAAGAAGCGCAGTAACTTGGCTTGTAATGGCATAGGCAACTCACCCATTTCATCCAAAAATAAAGTACCACCTTCAGCGTACTCAATTTTACCGGGTGTAGATTTAGTTGCGCCTGTGAAAGCACCTTTTTCGTAGCCAAACAACTCACTTTCAAGTAAGTTTTCTGGAATTGCTGCGCAGTTAATTGCTACAAAACGACCTGTAATCGACGGGTTTTTGCCATGTAAAGCACGCGCACATACTTCTTTGCCTGTCCCACTATCCCCCAATAATAAAACAGTAGCATCCGAGGGAGCCACTTTTTCTACACGTTGACATACTGATTGCATTTGTGGGCTGCTGGTTATCATGCCATCCATGGGCACATCTATATGCTCCATTGTTAGGCGGCGATTTTCATCCTCTAACTCATATACATGATAAGCACGTGTCACTATTTGATTGAGTAATTCTGAATCTATAGGTTTTTGATAAAAATCATAAGCACCTGATGCAACCGCCCGTACCGCATTTGTGCGGTCATCATTACCACTTACTACAATAACTTTAGTATTTGGTGATTTAGAAAGGATATCTTCCACAGTGGCTAAACCTTCCGTAGTACCCTCTGGATCTGGGGGCAAACCCAGATCAACAGTAACAACGGGGGGCTTTTCTTTAAGTAAGGTTTTTATTGCAGTCTCTCTATCACCGGCAATAAAGACTTCAAAATCTTCAAAACTCCATTTCATCTGGGTTTGTAAACCAGGATCATCTTCTACCACTAAAATTTTTTTATTACTTTCCATTTATTTATCTATAGTAATTATTATGTGAGTTACAGATTCTGCACCAGAAAAATCTGCTAAGCAAGACTGAAATGTCGGAATATTTTACTATTTTTTTGGTGATCAAAAAAATAATTTATGGATGTAAAAATAAATAGAATAGCCCCATTAGGACGGGCTTTGATATAACAACCCTTTAACCCAACAACAAAAATTAGAACATGCTAATTAACTTAATTTCCTAAAATCATTAGGCATCTATCGATAAATAAGCCCTATCTAAAATTTTTTGTAGACTCTCAATATCGACTGGTTTGGCATAAAACTCAAATGCACCTCGCTCAACTGCTTTTACAGAGTTCACATCTTTATCTGAAGCCGAAATAACCACAACCGTAGTTGAGGGCTCACGCTCTAAAATCGCCGACAATATTGCAAAGCCTTCACTGGTTCCATCGACATCTGGCGGTAAGCCTAAATCGAGAGTAACCAATTGTGGATGATGCATCTCAAACTGCTCAATAGCTTTTTCTCGAGAGTCTGCTGTTATAATATCGAATCCTTCTATGCCCCATTTTAGTTGTGTACGGATACCTTCATCATCATCAACAATAAGTAGTTTTGGATTAGACATCATGGTTACGCTTTTCGTGTTCATTTAAATTCACTATCTGGGCCAGATTAGCTGATGACTCATTCAACGGGATATACAAGCGAAAAAGACTACCGACACCCACTTCACTTTCCACATCAAGTTGACCACCAAGCTTGTGTATATACTCTCTCACTTGAAACACGCCTATACCCATAGTACCTTTTGTAGACTCAAATGGCTGAAACAATTTATCATGAATAAATTTTTCGCTCATGCCTTCACCCGTATCAACTATCTCAATAATGGCATGTTTATCCTCTTTTCGTAAATTTACAGTAATGCTGCCCGCATCATCGGTTGCATCCTGTGCATTTTGAATAATATGTGCAATATTTACTGACAT
>Ga0316207_10002802_pt1 | contig 17233 bp, 13 predicted proteins | sample 6weekpyrite_MG_FD_204943 | JGI IMG/M metagenome (GOLD analysis project Ga0316207, IMG submission 204943) | Microbial mat bacterial communities from mineral coupon in-situ incubated in ocean water Damariscotta River, Maine, United States -... | ecosystem: Environmental > Aquatic > Marine >...
AAATAAACAGACCGGAGACTTTGGATACCGGACTGCAGGGCAGTGTATCACAGCCTAAATTAATCCTGAAATATTCCTCAATATTTTAGCCTAAGCATTTGAATTTACTCTATTTTAAATTCCGCCTTCAAACCAAAGTTCATGCCGATAGAAAGCCGATGTTGGTCACTTTTGTTCTCAGTAACCTGATGAATTAGAGCCGGGCTAAAAAACACCATTTTACCGGCCTCAGGCTCAACACAAACCTGATTGGCTCCCACTCCCAGCAGTAAGTTGCCGGCATTTTCCGGCACCTGAATATAATAAACGCCCGACATCAGTTCATCATCGTCATCATGTGTATGCGCGATCGTGACCTGACCTGGCTGCATACTGTTAAACCAGAAGCCGCACTGCAGCTTGCCGGCATCAATACCCAGAATGTCCGCCACATTTTTAATGGCCCGGTCAATCACCGGCTCTAATGCGGGAATAAGTGCACGTTCGATATAAACGTTTTCATATCGGCCCTCAAACAAATGCGTTTTTTTAGTATCAACAGCGTCTTTATACTGCTCAAAACCCGCCATGATTCTTTCATTGATATCCGCTGCATCGGGCAAATATGTGTAATGCGCGTATTTAATGGCTATTAATTCAGACATCTGCTTCTCTTATACTCTCTTTTAATGACGGGCATATAGTTCTTTGTATAAACCTTCACGACTGATCAGATCATTATGATGCCCTTCATCAATGATCTGCCCATTATCAAATACAAAGACCTTATCCGCCTGCTTCACTGCACTCAGCCGATGCGCAATAATAATCGTGGTCCGGTCCTTCAAAAAGGCCTGCATGGCCTGATGTAAGCGAGCCTCTGTTTCCGTATCTAATGCCGAGGTTGCTTCATCCAGAATCACCACTTTCGGTTTTGATAAAATCATACGGGCAATCGCCAGTCGCTGACGCTGTCCTCCGGATAATCGCACGCCATTTCGTCCAACAATGGTTTCCAGTTGTGATGGCAAGGTTTTCACATAGCCATCAAGCTGCGCAATATTGAGTGCCTGCCAGATGTCAGCATCATCAATATCAAGCCCCATACCCAGATTTTCACGTATTGTGGTGTTTAATAACACCGGATGCTGCAGCACTGTTGCGACATTATCCCGAACCTGATCCAGACCAATATCACTGACCGGTACATGATCAAAACACACTCGTCCCTGCTGCACTTGGTATAAACCTAATATCACCTGTACCAGCGTTGATTTTCCACCGCCACTGGCACCGACAAAAGCCACTTTTTCACCGGCTTCTATTGCCAGGCTAACACCCTTTAACACCTCTTCATCGGCATAACAAAAATGTAAATTCTGTAACTGTACGCTGACGGTAGTTTTATCAGTAAATGGATTAGCGACAGGGATATAATTAGGTTCATGCTCCAGCTGTAGCAATCGATTGATACGTTTTAATGCTGCCTGTGCTGAATAAGCGCTGTACTGCACGCCCAGAATATCCTGAACCGGCGTCATCATAAACCACAGGTAGGCATAGACAGCAAACATCTGACCTAAGCTCAGTTCGGACAGCAACATCATCACCATGCTGACCGCACGAAACACTTCAAAACCGATTAAAAAGACCAAAAACGACAGACGATTGGCGGCATCACTGCGCCACGAATAGGAAGCACTGTGCCGCTTTATGCCGCTGGCTTTACTCAATATTTGCTTTAAATAATGCTGTTCACGATTACTGGTTCTTATTTGATGAATCGCTTCCAGTGTTTCATTTAAAGCCTGCTGAAAAACCTCAAATGCTTGGTTCTCCCTGGCCTTGAGGGTTTTAACTTTTTTACCCAGCACCATCGTAAAATAGATGACCAATGGATTCATAAACAATATAAACAGAGCCAGCTGCCACTGAATATAAAGCAGGATCGCTGCCACCCCCAGAATCGTCAGCAGCGCCACTACAAAGCGGCTCAGGCTATTAGTAATAAAATCATCCACTGCCTGCACATCAGTAACCATGTGAGAGGCGACTGTACCTGAGCCTAAGGTTTCATATTCCTGCATCGAAACCTTTTGCAGATTAGCAATAATATCCCGACGGATGCGATAAGCGATATCTTTGGCCACCAGACTAAATTGCCGTGTCTGTAACACACTTAGCAAAACACCCAATATCCTCAGTACAATCGTCAGCAACATTATTGTACCTATTACCAGCAATGCACTGTGCCAGTTGGCTGGCGTCAGCCACTCAACACTGGCGACTAAAAATCCCGGCTGATCTAATAAAACTTCATCCACCAGTATTGGCATCAACAAGGGAATAGGAATCATCGCCAGTGCTGCTAAAATAGCAATCAGATGGCCCCAGATCACACTCTTCTGATGCTCACGAGCAATTCGTATAATAACTCGCCAGTTATACTGACCGGGCTTAACACGGAGGTTTTTAGCGGTTTCTTGGTTCAAGGGCTTGCATATCTCGTTAATGCTGGCATATTGATTGCTATACTAGTCATAGTATATGGTCAGGGCTAACCGCTATATTATCATTAATCAAAATAACGCTTTAAATAGATAACAAATAACATGAAACGCACCAAGTTAGGCATCAATGAAATCATCGTAGACAAACCACTGGAATGGTCAATCTATGGCGCCAATGGTCAACTACTGTTACGTCAGGGTAGCGTAGTAAACAATCAGGAAATCATCAATAAAATTTTCCAACATGACCCGTTTCGAAATGTAGAACGCATCATTCCTACGACTGCAGAGGTTATTGAAAAAAGAATAAGCGCCCCGAGAGCGCCTGAAAAACTCAATCCATTCAATGAAATCACCCGCTTTTCTACCCGCTTCCGGAATCTGACCAAAGATATTGAAAAACGAGACAGCAATGTTGGTAAAAAGATCATGCGCCTGGTCACTGACATTCAGGCACTGGTTGAATTTGATGAGGATGCCTGCCTCGGTGCTATCCATCTTTATTATGACCAGACCTATACCATGCTACAGCCTATTTATAAGGCTATTTTATGCGAGCTGACCGCCTCCTTGCAGGACACTTCAGCGGAAGCGAGGCGCAGTTTGTTGGCTGCAGCACTGACATCCAATATTGGTTTACTGGATATTCAGGATCAGTTAAACAATCAGACTACACCGTTAACAAAGCAGCAACGACAGGAAATTCATAACGCACCCGCTAAAGCGGTTGAAATACTAAAAGACTGCCATATCAGTGACACAGTCTGGTTTAAAACGCTGATAGAAAACCATGAGCGCAATGACGGCAGCGGATACCCCTGGGGCTTAAAGAGCAAATACATCAGTACGTTTGCAAAAATATTAGGCCTGGCCGATACCTATGTCGCCATGATTAGCAAACGCGCCTATCGCAAAGCGGTTCTGGCACAGACGGCATTAAAAGAAGTTTATAAAATGTCATCGGCAGAAGATGAAATTATTTATGTTAACTTTATCCGCCAGCTCGGGGTTTATCCACCCGGCACACTGGTTACACTTAAAAGTGGCGAAGTGGCCGTGGTCACCTATCGTGGCTTTGGTAACTCAATCATGAGCTCTGCAATGAGTATTGGCAATACAAAAGGTCAGTACTACGCATCACCACAAAAACGCGATACCAGTCTGGAGCGCTTTAAGGTCGATGATCTTTTTAACCCGAAAACCAAACCTAACCTGAACCCTGACCTGCTCTGGTCATATACTTAATCGGCTTAAAAATAAGACTGATTCAATTCCAGCGAATCAGAGAATTTTTGTGCCGATGATTGTTGATAAGCCTGCTGCAAAACAGCCAGGTTATTATTCTGAGTATATTGCAGCCGACTGACATTTTTATCCCAGTCCCGTTGCAATAAAATATTAATCCCGTCAACAAGCCACAAATACTTTGTATCCGATTCAAAGGTCCCGTATTTTACGACTGGCTTGCCATATTTGAACTTCAAGCGCGTCAACATGGTATTAAAATAGTCATATGGCAGATGATATTCAGCAAATGCAAACTGTCCATTCGTTTTTTCATACGCTACATATAACTGCTTACTCTGCTTAAAATTGGTCGTCATATCATAAACATCATACCAGTTATCATCACCGGCCTCCCTGACCACCTCGGCACCGCTATTTCTGATTGCTTCTCTTAATTGAACCCGGTCAATCGTATTGACTGTTACACCAAACAACTCAAACGCCGCGACATTAAAATTCGCAAATACCGAGAAACCGATTAAAAACATTAGCCAAATAAGTCGCATTGAAATAAGCCTGCTATAGTTTAATGATGGAACATACGCTTGTTATTGATCAGGGCACACATGCCAGTCGCTGCGTAGTATTTGATGCGACAGGCCAGCTAGTAGCGCAGTCAGAACACCCTGTATCTATATATCGGCAGGAACAGCAATTTATTGAACAAAATCCTGAGAAAATATTAGCATCCATCTACTACTGTCTCGACAGCCTCAAACAGCAGGAGCAGCTAGCACACGTCACTCAGGCTGCGCTGGTCACACAACGCTCAACAATCATTGGCTGGCACAAGCAAAACGGTAAGGCACTATCCATGGCCATCAGTTGGCAGGACACCCGTGCCAGCGACTATCTAAAACCGCTGCAAGCTCAGGCTCAGGAAATCAAGAATATCAGCGGCCTGCCATTATCACCACATTATGGTGCCAGCAAAATAAAATGGCTGATAGAAAATGACGCCGCATGCAAAGAGGCGCATAAAAATAATAATCTGATTATTGCGCCGCTAGCCTGTTATCTCATTGAACAACTAACAGGGTTAACGGATGCAGTCGTTGATCATGTTAATGCCTCTCGCACACAACTGCTCGATATTAATTCATTAAGCTGGTCAGATAATTTACTGAAAAAATTCAAACTGGATAAAAATATCTTACCAAAATTAAAGCCCTGTCTCTCGGAATATGGTCAGTTCCGTCACAACAACTTTCCTCTTAAACTTGTCACCGGCGACCAGAATGCTGCCATCTTCGCCAATGGCGTTCCAGAAAAAGACACGATCCTGGTCAATATTGGTACCGGCGCGTTTACGCTTAAAATCACCGATGCACTCGAAAAAAAATCACCAATGTTAAGTGGTCTGGCAACCAGTTCAGAAACTAAAAAAACCTATGTACTGGAAGGCACTGTCAACGGTGCCGGCGCTGCTCTCGAACAACTGTATACAGAAATTAATAGTAAACATTTATTTGAACAACTGCCAAAGTGGCTAAATATGATTACTCATCCACCACTTTATATTAACACTATCAGCGGCCTTGGCTCACCGTGGTGGAATAATACAATCAAGGACTTTTACCTGAATACAGATAATGAAGTTCTTGATCAGTCAGAAATAGATATGCCAGAAAAATCGGTTGCCATTATTGAAAGCATTGTATTCTTATTGCAACACAACATCGAGCAAATAGCTGATAGCCCAAACACAAAAATCATTATCTCCGGCGGACTCTCCGAACTAAATGGTTTATGCCAGAAACTGGCCGACCTGAGCACTTTCGAAGTTCAGCGCTTTGAAAACACTGAAGCAACAGCCAAAGGAGCAGCCTGGCTTTTATCCAGCAACATTAACTGGATAAAAAGCTCCCCCATTGTCAGCTTTAAGCCCATACTTAATCCGGCATTGCTGTCACGTTTTAAACATTTCACAGAACAACTCTCTCAATTAACGACCGAACAGTCTAAAAATGGAGTAAGAACGGTATGAAACACCAACTCATTTCTGTTAAATTAAACATATTACCGATATTAAAGGATTAATATGAGCACTACACAACTTATAGCCCATCGTGGTTACTCTGCAAAATACCCTGAAAATACTCTGGCCAGTCTTGAGGCTGCATTAACAGCGGGCGCCAATTTTGTCGAATTCGATGTACAGATGATGGCCGATAACGAATTCATTCTTATGCACGATGCTGATCTTCAACGTTCATCAGGCATCAAAAAATCTGTATTCTCTCTAACTAGCAGCACGGTCAGAAATTTTCAGGCCGATTTTTATTCTCTTTTTTCCAGTAAGTTTTCAGGCATAAAAATAACGCAACTAGATCATGCTATTTCACTATTTAAACAATTCCCGGACGCTACTCCGGTAATAGAAGTTAAGGAAGAAAGTATCCAGGAGTACGGCGTTGAGCATGTTATGAAAAAACTACTAGCTGATCTTAATAGCATAAAAGACCGCTGTTATATTATTTCTTTTAACTACGATGCTATCGAATACACTATCAACAACTCTGACTTTAAAACCGGTTTTGTTCTGCATAAATATGACACAGACCATTTTAATAAAGTGCGCGAATTGCAGCCGGATCTTTTGATTTGTAACTATAGAAAACTGCCTCAACTCGATGATAATGGCAGACTGGAAGAAGCCGCACTCTGGCCCGGTAACTGGCAATGGGTTTTATATGAAATTGATGAAACCGAACTGGCACTAACCTATGCAAAAAATGGCGCGGCTTTTATTGAAACTAACAATATTGAACACTTATTACATAACTCGTATTTTCAATCATCTCACTAATACAATGTAGTCAAATGACTGATTACGACCTGATAATAATCGGTGCAGGCATTCATGGTGCCGCCGTGGCACGTGCTGCCAGTTATGACGGTTATAAAGTCTGCGTACTTGAACAGTACCCGCAACCGGCACTGGCAACTTCATGCCATTCCAGCAAACTGATTCACGGTGGTCTGCGTTATCTAGAAAGCTTTCAGTTTTCACTGGTAAAAGAATGTCTGCACGAAAGAAAATCTTTATTAAAAATCGCTCCGCATCTGATCAAACTTGTACCGTTTTATATTCCCGTCTATAAACATAACACCCGACCCGGCTGGTTAATTTTTATTGGACTGTGTCTTTACCGTTTATTAGGCGGCGGAAAGTTCAGAAAAATACCTTCATCAAAATGGAACCAGTTAGATGGCATCAATATAAATCATCTGAAAAGTGTTTATCAGTACTATGATGGGCAGACCAATGATCAGGAGTTAACGCGTGCCGTACTGAATGATGCAATACAACAGGGCGCTATATTTAAACCCGAGCATAAAGTAACTCATATTCACGCACAGCCAGAAAGGATAGTTATACAAGCGGACAATTCAACTACCTTAAGCTGTAAGATTTTAATCAATGCCAGTGGCCCCTGGGTCAATAAAATACTTGAACAAACTACCCCTGCGATCGATGAGTTACCAATCGATCTGGTTCAAGGCACTCATATTGTTCTTCCACGCCAGCTTCACAAAGGTATTTATTACATTGAAGCCAGCGATAAGCGGGTTGTCTTCGCCATCCCATGGCAAAAGCATTGTTTAGTAGGCACCACTGAAACCATTTTTGATCAGCTGGTAGAAAACTGTCAGCCATTAGCTGATGAAATCGATTATCTGTTAACAGTATGGAACCAGACTTTTAATGATGGTTTACAAGCTGCAGACATCATTGAATCATTTGCTGGTCTCAGAGTTTTACCAACATCAGATGACAGTGCATTTAGACGTAAGCGCGACACTAATTTGCATCATCCCAACCCGAAGATAATCAGCATAGTGGGTGGCAAACTCACTGCGCATCGTGCCACAGCAGAGAGTGTTATGAAACTTGTGCATAAACAACTACCCGGCTATAAATTTTCTGACACATCAAATATTACTCTAAATACTTAAACCCATAATCAGATACAGCGCAGCGGAGAAACACTCTACTTTTTAATACAAATAGATCAGAATCGTCAATACATGTCTCCTCACATTCAAGGTGGTGATTTTTTTATCAAACCTCTGTATATTGCGCCCTCTTTACGACTTAAATAGTTAACGGTAATTTTATGTTAAAAGCACTTATATTCGATGTAGACGGCACTTTAGCGGACACTGAAAAAGACGGACACCGCATTGCTTTTAATGCGGCATTTAAAGCTGCAGGCCTCGACTGGGACTGGGATGAGGAACTTTACGGCAAGTTACTGGCTGTAACCGGTGGCAAAGAGCGTATGAACTATTATCTTGATAGCTTCAATGCCAGCTTTGAGCGTCCTGATAATCTTCAGGAAATGATTGCAGAATTACATAAAAGCAAAACAAGGTTTTACACTAAACTACTGGGTGAAGGTTCAATTCCTCTTCGACCTGGCGTAAAACGCCTGATTCAGGAAGCGCGTGACGCTGGTTTACGTTTAGCAATTGCGACCACAACCACACCAGAAAATGTGACTGCATTACTCGAGAATACTCTGGGTACAGATTCTATAGGCTGGTTTGAAGTTATTGCAGCCGGCGATATTGTTCCTGCAAAAAAGCCTGCTCCCGACATCTATGACTGGGCATTAAAGAAAATGAAAATTGATTCGGCTGATTGTCTGGCATTTGAAGACTCTGAAAATGGAATTTTATCATCTCTAGGTGCTAATTTGAAAACCATTATCACTGTCAATGATTACACACTAGACCACGACTTTACCGGTGCCGCGATTGTACTGAATAATTTGGGTGAACCAGGACAAGACTTTCATATTATTGAGGGTGATGCGAAGGGACAAGTCTATATGAATCTCGATTTATTAAATAAAATCCATAGTGACAATTAATATAATAATATTATAGCTAGTATTAAAAGCCGGTACACAGAAAATTGACCGGCTTTTATATTGTAAAGCAGTAGTATATTAGTATTTATTAAAACACCTGTGAGATTACAATTTTCCTATTTTATATACTATAAAATAGGAACCTCACAATAATATAAATAAAAATGAACATACCTGGCTATCACATACAGAAAAAGCTTAAAACACTACCGCAATTTTCAAGCTATCTTGCAATAGAAGACAACACAAACATCCCTGTTCAGTTAATTATCTACTCTTCTGAAATTACAGATGCGTTATATAATCAACTTGAAATCGAATACAGCGACCTGATCTCCTTTTCTGATCACGGCCTAATAAAGATATACAAATGTTTTAAAAACAATAATCAATTAATTATTGCAACTGAATATTTTAATGCCACCCCACTGAACAAACAGACTTCATTCTCTGATGAGAATGTTATTGAAATTATTATCAATCTCACCAAAACCATCAATTTTTTGAATAAAAATCACATTATTATCAACAACCTAAACCCTGGCAACATCTATCTTTCAGAATCAACTCATGACTTAAAAATAGACATCAGCACCCAGCCGCTTAATAACAAAATTAGCTATGGCGATTACGAACAGGAAAACCCTCTGTCTACACTCGCCTATATCTCACCGGAGATGACACACAGAATAAACAGATCTGTAGATTATAGAAGTAATTTTTATTCACTCGGCATTATATTTTATGAACTTCTTTGTGGAAAACTTCCTTACAAACTATCAACCAGTGAAGCGTTAAAAATATTACATGCACACATAGCACAAACAGCTGATAATATTAAACAAATTCGACCAGACATAGCAACCTCTATTGCGGCAATAATAAATAAGTTACTAGAAAAAATGCCAGAGCAACGCTATCAAAGCGGAAAGCTATTACTTAAGGATTTACAGTACTGCTTGGATAACATAAATAATCCAGACACACTGGATAACTATAAAATAGCCCAAAATGATCTGCCTGAGACATTTAATATTTCAGAAAAACTGTTTGGTCGTGAACAAGAACTCGAAACCCTTAAAAACATTGTTAACAACATAAACAGCCATTCGCAACAATCTCTATTTATATCAGGCGCACCTGGATCAGGTAAGTCAGCTTTTGTTAATGAAATAAAACAACACGTTTATAAAGACAATGTATTAATTGCGGAAGGAAAATTCGAACAATATGACCGGAATACTCCTTTTATAGCCTTTAAGCAAATATTTTCATCTATCACTGAACAAATACTCCTGCTTTCTGCCGAGGAACTTGATAAGTGGAAATCAGACATAAAAGATTCTCTTGGAGACAATCTATCTATTCTTATTAAATTCCACCCTCAAATAAAATCCATTATTGGAGACATGCACCCTTCTGATCTGACCTCAGCCTCGAATACCGATCAGCTACACAGATTCAATAACACTATTATTCGCTTTTTAACACTACTTACAAAAAAACAACCGTTAATTTTTATTATTGATGATATACAATGGGCCGACAAAGCATCTTTTGAATTTTTCTCAACTTTAATTAAAAACGCCAGCATCAAGAACTTATTAACTATTTCTACATTCCGTGACAACGACCCACATGCCATCAAAAACATAAACAAATTAAAAGAAGAGTTACATTCAAAAAATCACAAACATACAAACATAAATCTCGATGGCCTGACTGAAAAAGACATTGATGACATTCTTTCTGCCTCATTTATCCCGACAGAAGACAACAACATCAATCTTGCCAGCAACATCTACACAAAGACAAGCGGCAATCCGTTCTTCATTCACCAGTTATTGCTCGCATCAAGAAAAGACAAAAAAATATTCTCTAACACCGATCTTAATGACACACACCTTGATCATTATTCTAATAATATATTTGAACTTATTCGTAATCGATTCAGCAGCCTTGATTCTGAAACACAGAACACATTACAAGTTTTTTCATGCATAGGCAGCGCGACTTCTGTGAGCTTTCTCAGCAACACATTAAAACTATCTGAAAACACAATATCAGCACATCTTAAATCCGCCGAAAGTCTTAAAATACTTACCTCAATAAATGATAAGTTTAGATTTCAACACGACAGAATTCAGCAAACAATCAACGAATCAATCGATGAAGATATAAAATTACAAATACACAAACGGATAGGCAGCACCCTATTCAATAACATAGAAAACGATAGCGACTTATTTAGCGCTGTAAACCACTACAACAAAGCACTTCCCCTATTCTCTGAAATTGATGAGAAGAATAAACTTAGAGAAATCAACACCACAGCCGCTAAACAATCAATTACTGGTAATGCCTATTCCTCTGCCTACTATTATGCAAACACTGCCCGACAACTACTTTCAACTAAAACGCCAGACCAGCTTTCACCCTCTACATATAACACACTTTATCAGTATGCCCGCGCCTGCTTTTTAACCGGAAAACAGAATCAGGCATTAAATACTGCAAGCCATCTACTAAGCAAAGACAACAGCACGCAAAATATCGTCGCATGTTTTTCACTTTACAAAGATATAGTTGCTAACCTGGGTGAGGATTACTCTCTCGCAGTCAACGCCCTTTCTTTGGTCTTCGAGAGGCTCAGCATCGACATCTCTCCTGATACTAAGACACTTAAAACACATACTATTCCCGAGCTACAGAAAGAAATACAAACACTACTAGACAATAAAAGCATAAACAGCCTCGCAAATTCAAAATTTACCGTTAATCCTGAACTACGAACTATTATGCAATTTCTGATGGATGCGTGGGAAGCTGCATATTACGCCGGAAACTCTGAATTAATGCAGGTTACAATTCTTAAGATGGTCCAACTGAGTCTGACTGAAGGTATATGCAGTGAATCTTCTTTTGGCTTTGTTGTTTATGCATTGATACTTTCTCTGCAAGGTGAAATAAAAAATGCCTCTGCAATCGGTAATCTGTCATTAGAAATTAACAACCACTTTGATGATAAAGTCTTATTGCCAAAAGTGACCAACCTATATTGCAACTATATTAACTTTTACACTAATAGCTTCATCGATAGCGCGAAACGTTATGAACGAAGTGCACTCCATGCTGAAAACAATGGTGATTTTCTCTTTGGTGTATGGGCTACCTGCTTTATTGTCTGGAGTTATTATCTTGGGGGCGAAAACCTTCTCACGGTTAAAAAAATTGCTCTTGAACATAAAAACTTTGTTGATCAAACCAGTGACCTAAAAATGCAAAAAGTCTATAGCATGCTTGAGGACACCATTCACCAGCTTACTTATGTCGATAATATAAATACAGCGCCTGCTGAAAGGCCTGACTATGATAAATTCCTTAACTTCTGGAAAGATAATCAGTTTCTTCCCGGTCCAACATGGTATGCCATTTTACAATCCTACACACACTATCTTTCTGGTGAATTTGAAACAGCTCTTTCTATATTATCTGGCGAGGCGCATATAGACTCGATTGATATTATTATGTTTCCTGCCACGCAATTAAACTTTATCCATGCATTATGCCTTGCTGCTGTCTTTCGCCACAGAAACCCTAATCAGCAAAAAAACTTTATTATTGAAATTGAAAGTTTATTGGAAAGCATCAGCACTCTCAGCCAACAAAGTCCGGATAATTTCAAATATCAGGAGCTTCTTATAACGGCTGAACTCTGCCGCATAAAAAATGATCCCGATGCAGAAAGTTATTACCAACAATCAATTTTAGAATGCAATAAATCTGGCATAATCCAGAACATTGCGCTTAGTTATGAACTCTTTGGCCGTTACCTATCTAAGGATTCTTTTTATAAGGCTCAAGATTACATTATTCAGGCAATCGAGGCCTATAGTTATTGGGGGGCTGAAAGAAAAGTTTACCTTCTGATTTCTGAATTCAGACATTTATTACCGACAAACTATTCTCTTAATTCTCATAGGAATCATCACTCTGATAATTTATCAGATTTAGCACTTATAACAGATACCTCTCTTGATCTGTCATCAATACTAAAAACAACTCAAAGCATTTCAAGTATTACCGATACTAACGAATTACTCAGAACTATTATGTCTATTATTCTGGAAGAAGCTGGCGCTGAACGAGGAATTTTTATAATACGTAATGAAAATGATTATTATGTAGAAGCAGAAGCACATTTTGATAAAACCGTCTTACACAACAACATTCCTCTTTCTGATTTCGACGACATTAGTCATTCTATTGTCAGATACTGTATAAGAACTAATGACAAAATCCTTCTTTCAAATGCAGAAAAAACCGGAGCTTTTACTACTGATCTTTACGTACAGACTAATCACCTTAAGTCTGTTGTTTGTACACCTTTCTATCATCAGGATGAACTTTACGGCCTGCTCTATCTTGAAAACTCTCTGAGCGAAGATGCCTTCTCACTAAAACGCCTAAGCATTATCCATATAATTCTTACTCAGGCTGTAATCTCATTAGAAAATTCAATGCTTTATTCCAGCTTGCATACTCAAATTCAGGAAACCCGACAGGCTGAAAATGACCTTCGCATTTCCGAAGAAAGAATGAAACGCAGTCATCTTCGCGCTAAAACTGGAACATGGGACTGGGACATCGTTACGGGTGAACTCTACTGGTCAGATTCTATAGGACCAATCTTTGGCTTTGAAGAAAAAGAACTTGAAACCAGTTATGAGAACTTTATGGCCGCCATACACCCTGATGATAGAAAGCTGGTACAAAAAGCCATAGATGACTGCATTGAAGATGGAGCCGACTATCAGGTAAATCATCGAATAGTATTACCTGACGGCACAATAAGATGGGTCTCTGAAGCAGGTGATGCTCTTCGAGATTCAAATAATAATGCTGTAAAAATGTTTGGCGTAGTGCAAGATATCACAAACCAGATTAAAGCCCTTGAAGATCAGCAAAATCTTCAGAAACAATTACAGCAAGCTCAAAAAATGGAATCAATTGGATTATTAACCGGTGGTATCGCTCATGATTTTAACAATATCCTGGCTGCTGTCATCGGTTATACTGATCTTGCTATCACCAACCTTACGACTCACCCTACTGAAAAAATCAACGGTTATCTTCGACGTGTTATGAGTGCAGGCGATAGAGCTGCGGGTCTTGTTGAACAATTATTATCTTTTAGTCGCGGTACTAGTATTGATCCGGTTTCACTTAATCCCAAGCCAGTTGTGAAAGAAAGCATAAAACTACTGCACTCAACAATCCCTTCCAATATTCAACTATCATCCGATATTGATGAATCAATACCTAATATCATGCTTGATGCGGTTCAACTTCAACAGTTAGTGATGAACCTATGTATTAACGCTAGAGATTCAATCACTAATAACGGTACTATTAACATCAGTTTACAGACTGTTACTTATGACAACCTACGTTGCAGTTCCTGTAGCGAAACCATTTCGGGAGAACTAGTTGAACTTAGCGTGACCGATAGTGGAAGTGGTATCCCTTCTAATATCCTTGATCAAGTATTTGAACCATTTTTTACCACAAAGGAGTTTGGCAAAGGTAGCGGCATGGGGCTTTCTATCGTTCATGGTATAACCCACAACAACAACGGACATATTTTAATTAACAGTGATGATAACGGCACTACAATAAAACTATTGTTTGAAATTTCGGAGCCGCAGTCTATCCCTATTACTAATACTGGGGACACTCTACAAGGAGAGGGAAATCAGCAGAAGATACTCATCATTGATGATGAAGAATTTATTAGTACTTATCTTAAGGAGTTATTAGAACTAAATGACTATGACACAGTAACTATTAACAATAGCCAGCAAGCTAAGAAATTATTCCTTGAAAAGCCTGATGATTTTGATCTGGTCATTACTGATATGGCTATGCCAGAATTAACAGGCGATATTTTAGCCAAGTCCATTTTGGCAGTCAGACCTGATATTCCAATTATTCTTTGTACTGGTTACTCTTCTATAATAACTGAGCAAATTAGTAAGGAAATAGGCATAAGTCACTTTATGAAAAAACCCGTTAATCCAAATGAATTGCTAAGCACAATAGCAAGTCTACTATCGTAGTCCACCTAAGTTTTACATCACCGTTTTTTGTCAGGTTTTACCTGCTTTCGATACGGATAAACCACCTCAGTAAAACGTGCCACCGTATTGCTCAGATTAGCTTTAGGGTATTTCACGCAGCGATCATCCAGCCACTTAATCATGCCATCAAAATCAGTACTGCCAAAAATATCGTATGTATTACCAATAATCAGATTAAATGCAGAAACATAACCGGCCAGCCATTGTCTGATCTGGTTCTCTTGTTCATCCCCGGCCTTTCTTGCCTTGCTATACCTCGCACAACTAAACTCACCAGCCCCGTAGGTCGCAAATTGTTCCTTATAGTCTCTTGCCTGCACTGATTGAGCCATACTCAATAACAGCAGCACTATACCTGTAACCTTACCAATATTGCTAAATCTCATTCTATCTCTGCCCAATTCCACGGCCGGCATCGACCTGCTCACATTCATCAATTTTAGTATAGTTCAGAACAACCGTTTATACTTTTTTTTCTGCAATCAAGCAGGGATAGTTTAAACTTAAATAATGGATAAACCAGAACTTAAAATAAGCGTTTTCAGTGATTATATCTGCCCTTTTTGTTATATCGGCCATCATCGCTTACAACAACTAAAGCAGGACTATGAACTGAAGATTAACTGGTGTTTTGTTGAGATACACCCGCAAACACCGGCACAAGGCATGCCGACCACCGAGCTGGATTATAGCGATCAGCAATGGCAAGGTATTGTTAATTCATTGAATGCTCTTATTGAACAGGATCAGTTACCGTTTAAACATGAGCACCAGTTCACCACGAATTCGCATAAAGCTTTATTGCTGGCTGAAGCTTGTAAACCATTAGGAGCAGACACTTTTTATCAGTTGCACAATCGCCTGTTTGAAGCTTTTTTTGTCGATATGCTAAATATTGGCGATGACACTGTTTTAAAACAAATAGCTGAAGAATGTAACCTCCCAGCTAGAGTAATTGAACAAGCGTTAAGTAATGATTCAGAACTTGAAAAGCATCTGGAACTTTATCTGCAGTATGCACAAAAGGTACAACTGAGTGGTGTACCTACTATCATTATTGGTAACCAATCCCTTCCCGGCGTATCCAGTATCAGCACACTAAAAGAAGCCGCTGAGAAAAGCCTAAATCAATCAAAAAGTGGAGCAATGATTTAATGCAGTTTCCTGAATCAAATTTCTGGAATTTTTCCATCAACTTTTATCAGATATCCGATATAGAAAAAAGCTGTCTTGCATTGCAGGATAACTATCAGCTAAATGTAAATCTTATATTATTCTGTCACTGGCTCGCCCTCAACAAACAACAGGCATTAAGCCAAAGCCAGTGGCAAATATTAGTCGCTGCAGCCCAGCCCTGGGAAGACATTATTCAGACTTTGCGCAAGTCACGCCGAATGATTACAAACTCATCGATAGCGTGGCCAACCGATTTTAAGCAGGAAACCAGCAATGGCGTCAGCAGTATCGAGATAAATACAGAACACATGCAGCAACTGTCAATCGAACAGGCATGGAAAGCATTTGATATTACAGAGTGTGAAGACAGTCCGCTGGAGATACTACAACATAATATAAAAAACTATCTGATAGCCAGTGACAGTCAGTTTACAATCGAGCAATTACAAAAAGAACTCGACACAATAGAACAGGCTAGTATTGATTTTCAACTAAATAACCAGACAATGGCACTATAACGAAGCAGCTTGCCGACTGCAATAGCGAGCATACTCAGATAAAAATTAAGCCTTAGCCAGCCAGCTGCCAGACATAATGGGTCGCCAATGACTGGCAACCATGATAACAATAAGACCGGCCAGCCCCAGCGACGCAAACGCCCGATTGATTCAGGACTGATTTTTTTCGGTATCGAATGCGGGTATTTTTTTATTAACCAGAAGCCCAGCAACCAGGATGTCAGGCCGCCCAGCGTATTACCTATCGTAGCTACCATTAACAGGGAAAATTCATTAAAGCTCTGTGACAAAAAGGTAATCAGCAACGCCTCAGAGGAACCAGGTAATAAGGTCGATGATAAAAAGGCACTGAAGAATAATGACCATAAACCAAATTCTTCACTGACTACAAACCACTCTGTCATTCCGACTCTTCATTGCCTAACAAGGCATCTTTCAAATCATCAGCGACCGGATCTTCACCCAGCCAGATCAGCAATAACGCGCGGTAAAATCCATCACCTTCAATACTGCCTTTGGTTTTATTATTAATATGCACTGCGGTACCACTGACAGGAGAAAAATCAAGGTTAATCACATCACCAGCCCGTGCTGTTTCAAACAAAGCATTAAATTTTGAAATTTTAGTTTTAAGCTCACTTAACTGAGCGCTATTCAGGTTATCTTCAAAACCCTCGTTCCACGCATCAATCAGTTTTTCCTTACTGACTTCATCATAAACAAAATGCATAGCCATACGCATA
>Ga0316207_10002803_pt1 | contig 17233 bp, 25 predicted proteins | sample 6weekpyrite_MG_FD_204943 | JGI IMG/M metagenome (GOLD analysis project Ga0316207, IMG submission 204943) | Microbial mat bacterial communities from mineral coupon in-situ incubated in ocean water Damariscotta River, Maine, United States -... | ecosystem: Environmental > Aquatic > Marine >...
TATCAGTTGCAACTTTTTCTTTTGTTTTCATATCAGCAGTTAAATTAGCTACAGAATCAGCTTGTTTAAGCATATCTTCTTGAACCATTTCATAACGTGCATCAACGTAAGCATCAGATTTACCATCTGTTGAAATAGCAAAATGTTTTGCAACGACAGCTTTTTTAAGCATCATCGGACACGTACCTTCAGGCATTGCATCATTTCCAATAACACTTTTAGCAAATGAAACTAATGCAGCACGTTCATTAACCATTGCATCAATAGCTACATCATCAGGCATAGAATCAGTAGCTGTTTTTAATTTAGCTTCAAGATTATCAACTTTAGCTTCTAATGCATCATTAGATTTTTGCTTTTCTTTGATAGTTTCTTCAGCATCTTCAGCTTTCTTTTCAACTTTTTCAATTTCAGCATCAGATGATTTACGTTCAGCCATTAAAGCTTCATGTAAATCATCAGGTACATCAAATTCTTTACCGTTAATCTTAATTTTCACAAGATCCCCTTTTTGAACTTTGTTTTCAGAATTTATTATATCATATTTCTTATCATTAGTAATATGACAACTCGGGCCACACCTACCTTTATCAACTACACTTAAATGATTAGCTATCATATTAGTATATTTGAATTGGTATGGTGTACCATTGTAAACACCATCTTCAGCAATAAGTTCATAAGCATAGCCAAGAGATACTTCTATTTTACCATTAAGACTTTTATTAATAAGACCTTCATCAGTAATTGACATAACACCAGTAATATGAACCTCATCTTGGGATCGATCAATAGCAATATCAGATACTTGACCGCGTTGAACTATTTTAATATTGTTTAAATCAACCCATCTTTCAGGTGGATGTTCATCAGTAATTGTTAAATTTTTATACGTTGCTAAACTTTCATCATTAGTAACATCGTCAGGGTGACGTAAAACATTAAAGAATTTACCAGCATCTTCACCAGTTAAACCAAGTTCACGCCCTAAATATTCTTGAATACCTGAACGACAAATTACAACTTTAGCATTTAAAAAGCCTGTTGAATTATCAATCTTATTTTCAAGCATTGTTACATTATCATTTGAAATGGATTTTTGACAAATGGCATAAGCTGATTCTTCAGTTCGCCCTTGTTTCATAAGTTTTTTAACACAATCATCTAATTTTTTTGGCATGATTAAAATCCAAATTCACTATTAAGTGTTGGTGGCCATTCATTATAACCAATAGTTAGTGAATAATCTTCTTCACCCCAATCACGTAAAAGTTTTTTCATATTAAATCCTTTAGATAAAAGTATAACATAATCTATGTTTTAATAAAACTTTAAACATTATGAATGTATACTATTCAAAATAAAACAAAGGAATAGAAAATGATTAATTATAAAGTACTCATTCCCAAAAAAGTTAAATGGTTATATCAAAGAATTAAATGTGTATTTAAAAAGCATCATTATATTGATGGTAAATATACTGTAATTGGTGCTAAGGTTAAAATCAAAGGTCAAGGTTGGGTTAGACGTGGCTATATTGTTTGTGAATGTTGCAACAAAGAAAACTTCATTGGTTATATTAAGGAACGATAATGTGTACAAATGATGCTGGTGAATTTAAAGACTATATTAATATTGAAAATATATCAATGGTGGAAGATACATTACTTTCATTAGGTTATGATAATTGCCAAGATTTTTATATATGTGAATATGATAATGATGTATCTGAAATTATTTTTTATAATGAAGATTGTAAAAACGAATACTTAAAGATGCATGTATGAAACAAATCTATCAAATCCTAAAAATATTCAATGATATTAGAGCTATTAAAAACAATCGTATCTTTAAACGGATCGGGTGGCGTGTGAGTGGTAAACTTACTGGTAAATTATTTGGAAGGTTGTTTAAGTGAAGAAGTTTATAGCCCTATCATTATTTGATGGTATGTCGTGTGGTCAAATAGCTTTTGAAAAAGCTGGAATAAAAATTAAGAAATATTACGCTTCAGAGATTGATAAATACGCTATCCAAATTGCTAAGAAGAATTATCCAAAAACTATACATCTTGGTTCAGTTATCGATCTAAAGAAAAAAGACCTTAAAAAACTTTTTAAAGGTAAACGGGTTATTTTAATTGGTGGTTCACCATGTCAAGGGTTTAGTTTAGCTGGTCACATGAAGGGGTCAGTAACTAAAGAAGGTGTTGAAGTCACAAGTTTGAAACAATATCTGAAACTTAAAAAAGCTGGATTTGAATTTGATGGTCAATCATATTTATTTTGGGAGTATGTGAGGATTTGGAAAATTGTTAAACCTAAATACTTTTTTCTTGAAAATGTCAGAGTTACTAAGAAATGGCTTCCAATGTTCAATGAAGCAATGGGTGTTGAACCCTATATGGTTAACTCATCTTTGGTATCAGCTCAAAACCGTGTAAGATATTATTGGACTAATTTACCAAATTTTAAAATGCCAAAAGATAAGGGTATTTTACTTAAGGATATTTTAGAAGATAACCCATCAAATGAATTTAATATGTCTGAAAAAACATTAAAAGGATTTGAAAGACACGCTAATCGCCATAAAGAACGTGGTAATGGGTTTGGCTTCAAACCAACTATCAATTTAAATGTAAAATCAGTTACGCTTACAAATCCAGGTAAAAATAGACAAAGTGATAATTATGTTTTAGTAAATAGACCATGTGAATTAATATCTTATGATGAAAAATCAATATGTCACCACGCAGCGAACGCAGTAGATATAAATGGTCATGATAGTATTAAGAGAGTTTATTCAGATACTGGTAAAGGTCCAACACTTAATACATGTACTGGTGGTAATCGTGAGCCAAAAGTTTTAATTGTACCTGAAGCAACTAAAAAAGGTTTTACGGAAATTAACGATGGTGAATGTTTTGATATTGCACAACCCAATTCCAAGACCCGCAGGGGCCGCAGGGGCCGCAGTATGAAAGATAAATCAAATTGTTTAACAACCTCACATCAATTTATGCAATACACGCACCCAACATATCGCAAACTAACACCAATAGAATGTGAGAGATTGCAAACAGTACCTGATAATTATACAGAAGGTGTTAGTAATTCACAAAGATATAAAATGCTTGGTAATGGTTGGACTGTTGATGTTATTGCACACTTCTTTAAAATAAAAATCTAAACCTCAATAACAGCAACCGCAACACATCTACAATTTATCGGCCTTCCAGGAGTTGTTGGAACCCCATCAACAATTGGTGGGTTATCCCATTCAAATATTTTACCATCTAATTTAGCGTGGCTATCTCTAACACGTTCATCATCAGCTGTAACCCATTTAAACTTTTCAACACCTAGTTCTTCTTGTCTCCGTTTATTTATAGAAGCATTAATGTTACTTGTTTCATTACGTGCGATAAGTTTAATACGATTCTGAAGCTTTCCATTAACTGAAGATATATGTTTTATACCACCAATTTCACGTGCTATTTGTTCCCACCGCATACCATTAGCTGTACCATTCATAACAGTAGTTTCAATAGCCTTAAAGTACTCATCAGAGATTGATTTAATTAATGATACATTCTTATTAACTTGGGCTTCTAAAAAGTCATTCAATCCTTCATCAACAATAATACTTTCCATATCAACACCAACAGCTTCTTTAACCAATTTGTTAAAAGCGTTTCGGTTCTTAGCGGCAACAGATCCAACCATCTTTTCAGCAGTCATTTTAGCAAATATATCAGTTAATGATTTATACTTAGTGCTTAATCTCACTAAAAGTTGTGTAAGTGCATCAGCATAACCATCAGTAGCATATTGACTTTCTAAAGATTTTAGAAGTGGGATTAATTCATTTTTAATATCAGTACGCATTGATTTAGAAATTTTATTAAGTTCTTTAAAATACTGAACACTTTCAATCTTAGCAATAGGACGTTGTTTAAATTCAATTGTACCTTTTTTACCATTGTTCTTAGCTAAGGTTTTAAGATCTATTTTCATTGTCAAATCCTTTGATGTAATTATATCATAGTAAACCATTTTAATAAAACTTTAAACATTATAGTGTTATAATTTAACTATCTAAAAAGGAAGAAGATAATGAAATTATTATTATTACCTGAAGAAGTAAAATATCAATATGATGTTTATCATTTAGAGATAGAAAAATTTTGTTCAAATAATAGAATAATGCTTGTATACGAAAAACATTATTTGAAAAATTGTAAATACCCTTTTATTTATATATTAAAAGGGCAAGAATCACTAGTAAAAGGAATTTTTAATGATTAAACAAGATGTAATTGTATCATTCTCAGGTGGCCGAACAAGTGGTTATATGTGCGAATTATTACTTAAATATTATTCACATCTTTATAATTTATATTTTATTTATGCTAATACAGGTCAAGAACATGAAGAAACTTTAATATTTGTAAATCAATGTGATAAAAATTTTAATTTGAATCTTATATGGGTTGAAGCTAAAGTTGATCCTAGAAAAGGTAAAGGTACAAATTATACAATTGTGGATTTTAAATCAGCTAGTCGAAAGGGTGAACCGTTTGAAGAAGTGATTAAAAAATATGGTTTACCTAATGGGGATTATCCACATTGTACACGTGAATTAAAATTACAACCAATGAAGGCTTGGGCTAAAGATAATAATCTAACAAATGCATTGTGGGCTTTAGGTATTCGTAATGATGAATTAAAGCGTAAAAAGAAACATAAAAATATAATTTATCCCCTTATAGATTTTGAACCAACTGATAAAAAAAACGATTCTGTTATGGTGGAAACAACAAACATTTGATTTAAATTTACTTGAACATTTAGGTAACTGTGTATGGTGTTGGAAAAAATCAGATAGAAAATTAAAAACTTTAGCTATTGATTATCCTGAAATATTTGACTTTCCAAAACGAATGGAAAGAAAATATCGTCATATAATCACTAATATTAAAATTGGAAAAACTCGAAAAATGTTTAGAGGGTATAAAAAAGTTAAAGATATATTTAAATTAAGTAAAGAACCATTTGAAAAATGGAAACCTGATTTAATTATCGGTCAAACAGATATTGAAGATTGTGCTGAAGAATGTGGGAGTGTGATAATGGATAGCTTTATTGATGAATTCTTTAATGGGATTGAAGCTTAAACCTCAACACCATTAAACAAATCAGGTTCTTCAACCGATCCGAAAAGCTCATTTTGGGCTTCAAGATCTTCTTCAATTGAACCATACACACCATTACTTGCAAGTTCTTTTTGAACCGTTTCATTACTTACAACACCACGATCAATATAAATAGCATCACGATTAGCGTTACTTAATGAAATAGCAGCTTCTTGTTCTTGTGACATTTGCCATAAAGGACAAAATTCAAAACTAACCGATTTAACTTCATTGAATTCAGATACATATAAAATATCGAGTAAGCGCTGTAACGGATCTTTCATTTCAACTTCTTGAGCAGCACTAATATTATCATAATAGTTTTTTAAGTCACCCTCACCATTACCATTAAGACCTGAATCACTTTTACCAACCAATTTAGATAACGGTATACCTCTCGCACCACATACTTTAAGTAAAAATTTATCATCGATTTCAGCCAACCCTGAAAATGTATTACTTTTCTTTTCATACTTATCTTTCATATCTAAAACAATACCGTTATTATTGCTCTTTAATTGATTAGCTAACGAAATACGTTCAGTAACTTTTGCGACACCTTCAGGACCTAAAGCAACCATTTCATTTAACCCATCAATATGAAATACATCAACATTAGATTCCTTAGTCATACCAGCAATTTCTAAAGATACAGTTTGGCTATTACTGATCGGCTGCCAAGTTTTTTCAAAAATAGAATTACCCCAATAACCAGTTCTTTCAAATTCTTCAAGTGAATTTATTTCACCATCAAAACGTAAAATACGTGAATGATGTATTTGTTGACCATTTCGTGAAACAAGGTAATGTTTAGGTTTACCAAAGTTAGGTGATAATAAATTAGTATCTAATGGCCCAACAGTAACCCGCCATCTATCAAGAACAACTAAATTACTAATACCTTTATTTCTAATTGCTGATAATGTTAAGGGTTGTGACATATCACGCCCATCATCAACCATCATAATAATAACAGCACCACCATAAGCACTTGACCATTTAAGAGCTTGGTTAAATTTTTCTTTAACTTTTAAACGATCCATTTCATCTTCAAGTTTCTTTTCACGTTCTTCATCTTCATCTTCAATATCGATCCAGTTACGTGTCATATCATTAATAGGGATATTAACAACTGCTGAAGCAAGCCAATTTTGTGAGTATAAAGAAGAAATGAATTCCCATTGTAAAGTTAAATTATTACCACGTGTAAAAGTTGTATGTGTTAAAGAATCTTTATGTGTACCCAAACCAGTAACAAGATTAACAAAGCTATCATTAGCTAAAATTGGAACATTCTTTTGTTTGTTTTTTTTATTCTTCTTACTCATATTTCATCCTTTAAGCTCTAAACTTAATTAAGTTATCTTCATTTCTAGTATCAATATGAACCCAATTAACATCAAGTTCCAAACCTTTTATATATGGATAAATATTTGGATTATCAATAATATCTTTACGTATAATATCACTATCATATGCACTAAATTTAGGATCAACAGCTTTACCGAATGAATGCATTGATGTTTCAAAATAGTGTGGGCTATCAGGTGTACGTAAACCGGACCATTTAAAATTTCCACCCCAATAATAATTGTTAATAGTTATTTTACCTTTAGGAAAGCGTTCTTTTAAAGTATCTAAGCTTAAAATTAAACCGAGATCAATAAATCTCCAGGCTTTTTCACCATACTTTTCATAGATATGTTGAGGTACTAATTCATGAATTTTAAAGTGTTTACTTTTCATTTATGAGCCTTATCACTTTTATTAATGAGATATTTTAACATAGTATTGTTGATAGTATCCATTTTCATATTAATTTTATCAAATCGTTTAACGCTTTCTTTTTGATAATTATCAAACTTATTACTATTTTCTTTTTGATAACTACCTATATCATCATTTAAATTTGAACCAAAAACAAGAAATACTGTAATGATAATCCCAATAGCCCAACGCATTTGGTTTACAGCTTTATCATTTTTCTCATCAATATCATCAGTTAAATCATCTTTAACTTTCTCTAAACCATTATTAAATTCTTTAGTTTTAAGCTCACATGATTGATTAAGTTCATTTTGAATGTTTTGATTCTCTTTACGTAATTCTTTAATATCATTTTCTTGACTATCCAATCTAGCATAGATACGTTTCTTGCTATCACTATCACGTTCTTGAAAAGCTTCAAATTGAGTTCTATGTAATTTTTGTTCAGTCATAGCTTCACTAACTACAATTAAAGTTTTCTTAATTTCATCTTGTTCTTTAACTAAATATTTAAGACTTTCAGCCAATGAATCAATAGATTTTGAAAGTTTTGTAAATGAAATTTCATCTTCAGTCATAACAATTACTTACAAACTTTAGAAGCTTCTTTTAAATTACCAATACATGCAACCATCAAAGCAATAGTATCGATAGAATTCATACTATCTTTTAAATGACATTTAACTTCAGGAACAATACATTTAACGGGTATTTTAACTTCTTTAGTTTCAATAATAACTTCGGGTTTTTTACAACACCCGCTAGTCAATATCAATACGCTTAAGCTCACTAAGAAGATTTTCAACATCTTTACAATTTGAACGCGTAACATTAATATCCTTTGTAATGTACTTAGTTATATATCTAACTTTTGGTCGAGTTTTGAATTTTTCTAAAGCACCTTTATAATCAATTTCAAGAGTTTCAATAGCTTTATTCTGTTCATCAATAGAAGCATTTAAGGCTTTTTCATTAGCCATTTTAATCAATAATTGAGCTTTTAGTGATTCAATTTTACTATTTTTACCATAGATAATTAAACCTTCTATAACAGATATACTTAAAAGTGAAATTATCAAACCTATTAAAAACTTAGTCATGTTCGCGTTCTACCGTTTCATCATATGTATCTTTTGGTGTGGTTGCATAATTAGCAACCCCTAATGTACCAAGAAAGCCAAGAGTACCACTAAAGATAGGCCAAAAAGAAACCACTTCAATCTTTTTAGCATGAAGATATAAAAGTATTGCTGTAAGTATTAATACATATATAAATGATAACCAAAATGCTATACGTCTATCTTTAGATTTTAAATAAGCTTTCATAACTATACCTGTATTAAATGTGGGTCATTTTGAACTAAAATAATATCATAAGAACCCGCAACAAAAGTATTAGGTGTATCACTAATAGTTCTAATTACAAAATCAGACTTTTCAGGAAATGGTAAATAAGGTAAAATTTTTGAAACGGATCCCTGATAAGTAGATAAAATTTCTTCAGCATTAAAATTACCATTAAACGCTCTATGGAAACCGTACCCTTTAACATCTGCTCCTTTTTCAGTACCTATAAAAAAGTTTTTAATAAAAGCTGTATAGCCAGCTGGTACAGTAAAGTGTGTCATTTGTGAACCTTGTGTTACAGCTGTTAATTCAGCTTCAACATCAGCTTGAGCTGGTGCAGCCGCTAATGAACGTGCAATATAAATTGTTCCTGTAAATGCTGCGGGATCTTCATTACGACCTCTAAAAATTCTAATCCATAAGCCTGGTAATGTTACGGGGGTTGTACCCGTTAAAGCTACTGTAACGGTTTTTAAATTCCAATTCTCATCTAACCCACTGATTTGAATATTAGTTACATCAGCAGCAGTTGACCACATGTATATAGGTACACCAGTTGTCGCATATTGTTTAATTCCACCAAAGGACCATATATCACTTAATACTGTATTTGCTATTTCTGTTGCACCAAATTTATGAACTGCACTAAAACCTGGAATGCGTCCAGTGGCTATTTTAAAATCTATTGAACTATCAATAGATTCATCTAATGGATAATGTGACATATTAAATCCTTTATATTTAGAGCATTATAACATAAAATCCTAAGCCATCATTGCAGCAACTGCTGAAGAACCTGAACCGATAAAAGCAATATCAATAGCATCCATCATAGGATCAAGAGTATCATCATGTTTAGCATTAGGAAAACCACGTGCTTCACTCTCTAAATCATCGATACCTGAAATATTCTTATTAAGATAAACACGACCTTGTTCAATATAAGGTGATGTATCGTGTGAACGTGAAACTTTATCGGTATTTCTTTGAATAGCTCTAATACTGTAACCTACAGCTTTAAGATCTTGTATTAATGATGAACCACTTGATTTATCTTCTATATACATATGTCTTAAACGTACATCATGGATAGTATTATGTTTATGTTTAGCATAAAATTCTTTAGCTTTTTTACGTAATTCAGGTGCTTCAAATTTACCACGTAACATATCTAATAAATATAAATCGCCTTTTTCTTTACAAACACCCCAACATTGCATAACAGTAAAATCATTTTGTTCTTTGGTCTTTTGAGCAGTATCGACTGTAATAAATTTATAAGCTATCTTAGGTAAATATTGCCACCATCTAAACCATTCATCTTTAAATATTCCACCACCTTTAGGACTTGGTGTTTGCATATATTGGCCCGCATAAGTATAAGATGAACCGCGTTTAATAGTTTCAAGTTCTTCAGTAGTATGTTTAAAAGGCCAAATAGCATCACCATTTTCATCTTGAGCTGGAATGTTTAAATGATTCCATTTTTCACCACTTCCACCGCCAAGTAAATAACCACTCATATCATCCTCATGAATACGTTGCATAATAACAATAATTGGAGTATTACGACTATTAACACGTGATGAAATAGTATTGTTGTATCGATCATTAATTTTAGTACGTGATGTATCACTATGTGCATCATCAGGTTTAAGAGGATCATCAATAATAATAGCACCGCTAAAATTGTCACCATCACTAAACATTTCGTCAGGGAGTTCATCATCTTTAACTTGACTTGTACCCGCACCAAAACCAGTAACTTGACCACCAGCAGCGGTTGCGTATACACCGCCCTTTTTATCTGTGTACCATTTCTTTTTAGAACGTGTATCTTTTCTAAGTTCGACACCAAAGAGTTCTTTAAATTCTTCCATTTCGATAATCTCTTTAACTTGACTTGAATTATCAAGAGCTAAATCATCAGAATATGAAAGATGAATAAATTTAGCTTGTGGATTATTAGCTATTGACCAAGCCATAAAAGAAATAACAGCAATATCAGTTTTACCATATCTTGGTGGAATATTTATAATTAATCTACGAATTTTACCACGTGCTACTTTTTGTAACGTCTTACAAATCTTTTTATGATGTGGTGCAATATTAGCTTTATAACCATAACGCTTTTTAAAGAAATATCTGAAGAAAAATAAAAGATCTTTTTGAAGTTTACGCTTCAATACCTTCTTTTCATTAACAGTCATTTTCTAAAATCTTATCAATCTTCTTAACTTCATCCTTAGTAATGTTTATCACACCAACTTGGACTTCAGGTTTGGATTGTTCATTATCTTTCTTATACAGCCCTTTATGTTTCATTAACATATCTAAAGCAGCCTGTTTATTATACGTTGTATACGTTGCCCCATCATCAGTTTCACGATAAGAGCGTATCGCCATACGTTGTTCATCAGTTAAAGATTTTAAAGGTTTTACATCACCCTTATCATCTCGCATTGATAAATCATCGAAAGTTGCAATTGCATATAATGTTCTAAGTATTGGATCATCAGGTATTTCAAAGTTTTTTAAAACAGGTACTGATTGTATATAAGCTCTAAATTTAGCTTTACTTATATCTATTTCATAACCAAGTTTCATTTTAGTTTGAATAAAATCCCGTGTTTCACAATAGGTATCACAAAATAGTTTTTCTTTTTTCTTTAACTTTTTCATATACTCACTTTAACAAATATATGATAAAACTTAACCATTAGCTTCAACGTTAGTTGACTTTACTAAAAATAAATTTTATCAATTGTTTATTACGTTTTGATTACTTTTTATCTTTACCTGTTAGCCATTTAGGGCCATTAAACCCTAGATTAACTAATACTTTATTCATTGTATTTCGTGCACACCCATATTTATTTACAAGTGCAGTAACAGTAACCCCACGTTCTTTTAGTTTTTTAATTTCGTCACCATGATTTAAAATAATTGTTGAAGCTGTAATATGTTTAGTTCCCATAATTATTATCCTTTTTTAAAAGTATAGTGAAATTATGTTTAAAGAATTATTAAATGGATGGTGAACCCTATGCACAAGGTTCACCTGGGAGTAGAATCACCTAAAGAGTGTATCACGTTCTTCAGATTATGAATGTAAACATTAGAGTATTTACATAAGGCGTACAAGAGTCAATGTAACTTACCAGCAAAAAGTTACAAACCAAAACATGAGTTTATTAACTACGGTTTTCTTTCCGCGTAAACAATTGTAATACAACAATGTTTAAAGTTTTATAAATTCATCTTTTTCAATTGTTTAATCTTAGCTTGAATATCCCTAGCATAAGACAAACCAGCTTTCACATCATACCCAGCAAAATATGAAGCCCAAGACTTAAGGAAATTCCCATCATGTACTTTTAACCAAAATTCCAATTCATCAACCATTGCTTGTAAATTTAAATCATCATTGTAAGTGAGTAAATGTTTATATATCAATTGATTCTTATACGTACGCTTAATTTTATGCCTGTCTAAATAAGTTCTTAAGCGTATATGACCAATCCCAAAGCATCCACTAATGTAATTTTCACGTTGTACACCAGCACTTGATTCTTGCCAAACAATAGCTTGTAAACTATATGATAAGTTTAAGGATCTACCATAATCTTTAGCTTTCTTAAGAATATTTAATTGATCGATTGTAAACCCTTGTAAAGATAGAGTTAACAGGATTAATAATATTAATTTTTGCATTTAAGGCCCTTCAATAATACATTCATCACTTAATTTTTCAAAGTGTATATAATCTTCAGCTTCTTCAAACGTGTCGAACATTGCTAATACCTCATCAGTATTTTTATCAATAACATTATACATCTTACCACCTTTTTTCAAAATTTTCATAGAGTGCATTTGTTTTTAAAATCCTCAAACCATATTTTACAAAATCAATAAGTTTTGTTGATTTGCTATTTAAAGTAGGTTTGAAAGCTCCTAAATATTGCACCCACGATTGAACAGAATCACCGCTTAGAGCTGCAAGAATCTTAGCTTTTTGGAAGTCATTTAAAAACATATCTAAATTCCAATAAACACTTTCAAATATTTGATCTACAATATACAATCGTTTAATATTTATATCTCTATAAGCTCTATCTCTCAAAGGATAATTATTAAAATCAATATAAATATCACCATCTACTGCTTTAACACCTTCATAACCTAATGATTTACGTGTATAAGCACTTTCCCTTGAAACATCATACATAATTTTAACACTTTCAGTCAATTGTATCCAATTTGGTTGAATCATTGATTGAAGTATTTTTAAATTAGGTAATGGGAAGAAGTCATACTTTTTTAATTTCATCATATTTCCTTAAGTTCTAACTACCATGCAAAAACATAGCACTATAAAACCCACCCTGAAAAAGAGGGTGGTAAAAATAACATAATAATGATACTTGGGGTTTTCCTTACACAGCTTTTAGCGGGGATCAGTTAAAAGGCTCCTCGCCCAGTTGCCCGTTGTTTATTTATTTTCCAATAAACTAAAGATACGTGTAAAATCTATTTGAGCTTTCATTAAAGTGGTTTTTATTTTCATTTCTTGATTGGCTACTTTTTGAGCATCAAGAATTGCTTGAGAATGCATTATTTATCCTTCCTTAATTGCTTTTTCAAAACTTCAGCAAAATTTGTTTTACTTTTTGTTTTAGCATTAATTGATTTATGGATTGCTTCTATCCTTCTAATCTTTTTCATGATTTATCCCTCTTTTGATATTAAAAAATTATAACTAATTAATGTTTAAAGTTTTATTAAATAAATAAACTCTCTTAAAATAAGTCTCTTTATTTCTTTTGTTACTTGTAACGTTACTTTTATAATTTAAAAGAGTTCTTGTGGGAAAATAGAGAAAATGATTTTTATGATTTTCATAGGGTATAACTTTTTTTTCGGGTGTGTGTAACAGTAACAACGTAACATTTTAAACCCCCTTAACCCAATCTTTAAACAATCTTTAAACAATTATCGGAATTAAGGTGAATTATATTTTAATGTTCGTTATTAGTGAAAGTTTTTATTTATGAAGGGTTCTTATTAGTAAGACTTATTTTTGAAGAATTTTATTTACGAAGCTTATTTTTTAAAAGTTCTTATTTAATGAGGGTTAAAAATAAAAACCCTTATTGAAGCTCTTGTTTATCGAGCTTAATGCCTGTTTTATTCTTAAAATTCTTAATAAACGACTTAATTTTAAACTTTTTCATGCGTTTTACATTACCATTTTGGCGTTTGATTTTACTATGTGTTCCAGTCACTTCAACGATTTTTTTATTCACACCACCATTAGTTTGAAACTTATCATTACTATGTGTACGATAAGCAATGTACAATTCATAAGCTGTATGGTGATTACTAAAAAACTTACTTTCAAAAGGGCTTCCAAGTAATATACCACTTAAAGCACAATCGTATAACCATTGTTCCACACCGCGTAAAGTATGTTCTTTTTGCTCAACTAAGGCTTCAGTCTCAGGAGCTTTATACATATTGTGAGTAATTTCACGATCCATCAGAAATTGTAATAACGCTTCCCGACCACCATTAGCTAACCACATGCGGAATTTATTCATGTATTCTAAATCACCACGCCTTTTATCGGAAACTTCTAAAACAAAATAACGTCTTTCATCACTACCACTGGCTGGAACAACCCAATCGAGATTGGTTGACATAAATACACGTGTATAATTAATACCTAGAAAATCATCTTGGTACTTTTGACCATAGTGCATATCATGTTCAGTAATAAGTGTTTTTAATGCACCTTCAGCAGCATGATCTCCACTAAAGAATGCTTCACCTACATTACATATAATAGTATGTTGAAGATGAATATTAAATTGACCGGTAATAGCTTTCATATTATTAACAGCTGAATAATGGCTTTTATTAAAGATAGAACTAAATGCTTCAATCCATGTATCTTTTCCAACACCTTTTTTACCTTTAAGAATAACAGCTATACCTTCTTTTTTCCAAGGACTTTGTACCATATGGGCTAAATAATCCATCATGAATTCATAATGTTCAGTATCACCATCACATATAATATCACGTGTAAATTCAACAAAAGGTTTAATATCACCTTCAACCGGGTCACAACTAAAACCCTTCCAAAGATTAAAATAACCATCATCCATAATTTCACTTGGTGTTTTTTGTGGATTAAATCGAACCCCTTTAATCTTCTTACGATAACCACCTTCAATCCAATCAGTAATAAAATCGCTATCTTTCGTATTAAAATCACGGTAAGTTTCACGTAATTTCAATGGTGTATTATAATGAACAGTGCCGTTTTCATCAATTTCAGCGTATAGTGGGTTTTTACCCTCAAGTACATAAAAAGTATTATCGAGTTGTTTTAATGCACGTTCTTTATCGGTATCAATATCAATTGTATCATCAAACCCTTCTTCAGTACACTTAATATCTTTTTCTTTTGAAGTATCAGATTCACGTAAATACTTTTTTATTGCACCCCTTGTTTTCTCCATATTATTCTCAAGTGCTGCAATAGCTTTATCTAACATATACCCACTAAAATCACGTTTAACAATTGTAAAAACGTCTTCTTCATCAAGCTTTTCAACTAAGTACGGGATACTCTCAAGGTCGGCATGAAAGTAATACATTTGACCACCATGTATGAAACTATGCATAGCTGGACGTTTGGTTAAATCAAGCTGTTCAAATATTTTAGCCTTATTAGTACCCTTTTCAGGTTCAAATGGGTCACACATAGGTAACTCAATATGATTACCAGCTAACACTTCCCACGCCTTAATAGTCGAACCATCATTTAAAACTAGATCTTCAGAACCATAAATTTCATTATGTCGGTCAAGTTTACGCTTCTTAACTTCTTTTTTATCTTTGGTTGTAGCCTTATAAGTCTTTTTAAGATTGTGTATCATATCTTTGGCTTTACTTTGATATGATGTGTTGATGCTTGTTTTACGTACAATACCACCTTCAATTACACCACCGTTAAAATATAAATCATCTTTCACTTTACGCTTCAGACTTTTGTGTAATATCGGTGCAGCTTCATATACAATACGACTTGCATCACCTTTTAATACAGCTAAATCAATTACACCATTAATATAAGATTTAAATACATTTTCATTTACTTTAATCTCACCATAGCCAAGATTCAGACCGTTATTAAAAAGTTGTTGAGCATATGTTTTAATATACATCTCTTTATCAATCCTACAATAAGCGTGTATGGACCCAAAACCAGTTTCACCATGTTTCTTACTTTTAATACCAGCACTTGAACCATATGTTAAAAACATTTCAGCATTTTCAAGTTGCGGATCACATTCAATGAGCATTTTTCTATATTGTTTTAAAGTTATCTGACCATATTCACGTAAATCAAAATCAAACATAATAAGGCCTGATTTATTTTCAAACATATCTTTAGTACGTGTAATACCTGTACCTTTATAATTTGATCGGCTGTAAATCTTACCTTTTTCACTATCATCTATTGGAGTACCTAAAATGATTGCTTGATTGCTTTTTAATTTCTTTTTAATAATACCTATTTGTTCAAGATTTGATAATTGAAGAACTTTATATGAACCTTCAGCTAATTGTGAAACTGAAACTTTTTCCATCTTTTTGTTAAAGGTCTTTGTCATTAATCCATTTTTGTTTGAAATAATTGTTATTTTCATTTACTAGCCTTGATACTTGGATAGTGTTTAAAGAAGGGTTTTCCCTCACGCTTCTTATGAAACACTTAATACGGACCTGGTGAAGCGTGAAGGAAGAAGAATGACCAGGTCCTTATTAAATGTTCGTGTAAGATTTTAGTGTAAGTTTGATTAAAGTTTTATTAACTTGAAAGATTTATAGTTATTTTTCTTGAGGAATTTCAATATTTTTTTACGATCTGCTTTCTGATATGGATAAGGTACTGAACCAAATATTAGACAAATAATTGCTAAATGGTCACCACTAGATTTAATTCCTGATTGATCTACCCAATCAAAAACAGCACCTATAATGCTGTATTCACCCTTTGAAGGGATGAACTTTTTGCTAAGGTTCTTTTGAAGCTGTTTGTATGCTTTTTTATTCATTTGTAAATAATCTTTCAACAACAGCTTTGGGTGACTTTTGAGCTGACATCAATGATCTATGGTCGAAACTGGCAATTTCTTTTAAATCATAATCATTGTTATAACCACTAACATAAATTTTATATTTACTCTTATGAATGAATTCTTTCAATTTATCATGGTTAATATCCTTCTCATATTTCCTTGTACCTTTATATGGTGGATCAAGATAAATAATAGTTTTCTTTTTCTTAGTTACAATTAACACATTTTCAAAACTTTCATTACTTAGCTCCAGTTGCTGCAGTCGCTCCAGTTGCTGCAGTTGCTCCAGTTGCTGCAGTCGCTCCAGTTGCTGCAGATCTGTACGCCCCCTTTCAGCTTTTACAAATTTCATAATTTCCAAACGTCTTTGGTTTATAGTTTTGTTAGGATCAAAAAGTGATTTAGGTATTTTTAATCCAGTTATCTTTTTAAATTTTTTATAACCTTTATCATTAACAACGATATTGTGTAACGGTTTTTTAAGTAATTCATTTTGTTCTGAAAATAAATAGCTAGTTTGATCGTTCCCGAAACTCCAACAAACCTTTATTAGCCCACCTTTCCAGCATTCTTTGGTTTTATATTTATGGAATGTTTCACGATCAATCCACGTATAGAAATCCTTATCAATACCATCATTTTTAATTTTCTTAAGTAACTCAACTACACCTGTGTTAAATTCATTATACGTTACAGTTTTAAATTCAGATCGTTGCAAAGCTTCAAAACTCATTGAACCACCACCGCCAAACAGATCATAAAAATGTTTTAC